>OIZR01000129.1_pt1 | contig 68321 bp, 68 predicted proteins | sample 1588591 | NCBI WGS metagenome assembly OIZR01 (sample SAMN03283249) | human gut metagenome | biome: human-associated habitat; material: feces | host: Homo sapiens | place: USA | collected 2013 | reverse complement strand
TTATTTCAAGTCCATTATACACTATCTTGGCCGATTTGCGAAGTTTCCTAGAAAGCAAAAAAGTGCAATTGCTCAAGCAACATAAACTGCTTAAACCAATTGCACTCTGTCGTGTCATCCAATATAAGGCATCAGCCTCTCATTATAAAACAATAACTGTGTATTTCCCGTCTATCTTATTCCTTCAATGTCTGTTCATCATGGCCGCTGAGCGGCTGAATCTTCTGTTCCTGCTTCAGTTCCTTGCATCGTTCCAGAATCATTGTCCAGATTTTCTCTTCGAGATCTTCAGGCCGATCCATTTCCAGTACCTGATCGAATTTTACCTCCGTATACCTTATTGCGTTTATCGCTGCCTCCTGCAAAGTCTCATCAATCTCAGAGGTCTGAGACGGGATATCTTTCTCTTCCGAAAAAGCATGGTCATGATCCATCAACGGATAGAGTCCTTTCAGTCCGCCATTTTTATTATCCATAAAGAACCCAAAGTTTGCGCCATGCCGGTCCTCATTTCCCAGAATATAATCTGCCACCTGCATGCTGTAATAGCGGTCAGGATCCTTTTTTCTGATAAAATCATACTCATTCTCATCATGATAACTACAGTAAACCTGGAAATCCTCCCATGGCACGATCGCCGTTTCTTCAGAAGAAATGATCTTGCACTTAACGATTTTCTCTCCACTATCATAGATTTTTTTGATATGAACCTCGTCCGCGATCTGTTCAAGCCTGTACGAATCTGCTTCTTTATAATCTACATGTGGAATTCCAAGGGCATTTAAAATCTTACTGGCCGCAAGTTCTTTTTTCCCTACTTTGTACAGATAAAGCCCATCATCTTCCCGGATCCACGCTTTCGCTGCCATTCCCTGAACGGTAAGTTCCGGGGTATGAATCTTCTGGACTACCGGCCAGAATGTCTTGCTCACTCCGAGAAGTGCCGTTGCGGATACCGCCTTTTCTAACGGATTCCGGAACAGGCTCACCTGATCCCAGGTAAGATTCTCTCCCTCTTCCTTCAGCCAGTAACAGTCCGAAAGCGAGGCAAAATGGAACAGCCTTGCAATCATATAGGGATTGCTCTGACTGATCCGGAACCCTGCCAGCAGCTTCTTGGCATTGGTTTTTCCAATATTCATCGTCCGGTTTTCTGTCCAGCCATGCATTACATCGTCATAATTAACACCTGGATAGCGCAGGGATATCGGAAGCAAATCGTAATCTAAAATCCTGCAGCTATAGTTTTCTATTTCCAAAACCGGTATATCTTTCAGCATAATCATAACTTTATCCATTACGAACCACCTCTCTTATTTTACCTGCTTAAAAAATCTGTGTGTTTCATTATACCATTTTTTCTGCATATATTCTATTTTTTTATCTTTCTCTGAATGATTTTCTCTCGACAGGAATCAACAGCAGGTCCCTTGAAAAGTTAGTATCTCAATCAAAAGTCATCTTTCGCCCCGGCAGAAACGAATCATCCCTCACCCATTTACAGTAATCTTCAATCGGACAATATCCGGCCAGCATTGCCGAAAAGTCATAAATCCGCGAAGCTTTTACTCCGGTTAAATCGATTTGAAGCCCATAGTATCCCTGATAGATTTTCTTAACCCTTGCATTCAGTACATCAGACCATTCCGTCTTTCCATTTTCCGTAAGTGTTTTGCCATTCAATTCTATGATTGTCAGCGGCATTTCATCAATCCCCTCTGGGAGCAAATGAAACTCTTCCAGGGCGCAATCCAAAAGTTCCAGAAGCCTTATTCCATTTGGTCTGTATGTGTAACCTTCCTCCTGGCAGAATGGAACGAAAGAGCAGAGAACCCCCTCCTGCTCCACATAAACATCCCGAATCTCCTTTCTCTCCGTGAGTGCTGGAAGAAGATAGGAAAACAGTCCCTGATTCGGAGAAACATCGATGCCATACGTTTCTGAAAGCTCAGAAAAACGAATCCTGACAAGTTCATCAGAATTTCCTTTCCTCTGATCAGTTACAATTTTATCCGCCAGTTCTTCCATTTTCCTTTTTAGAAATGCCTTCGCCTCTGGTAAAAAAGAAACACATCTTCCATAATCATATCCTTCACTCTCAACAAGTACTCCATCGGAACTTTCGTCTCCAACAACTAAAATTGTATGGAATTCTCCCGACTTTCCCACATACATCTTATCCAGATTATCAAGAATAAATGGCTGGCTCTCGTACAATCCATTTTGAAATTCCTTAAACTCAGATTCTGGAATCGTAATGACCGCTTCTATGATGCATTTCTGCACCAACAATTTATCTTCTTTTCGCAAAAAAATCCCACGGGTTTCGAGCACGCTGTAATTCACTCCTCTTCTACTGGTTGTGTCTCTTCCATCCTTCGTGTTTCTTCTCTGGCTTCCCTGTCCCCCTCATTTCTCACATGTTTCCGCCTCGGTTCTACCCGTTCCTCATCTGCACGGCCTTCAATATACTCCCGAACTGCCAAAGGCACATGTTTTTCGTAAAGTTTTTGCAGTGTTTCTTTCAGTTCTTCCTCCAACACCACCTGTTTTCTCCCCATATACCGTTTGATCGCCTCCAGTTTCTCCTCATCGTACTTTATCTGTATCACTGCTTTTTTCACGGCTTCCTCCTTATTCTGGCATTCAAATTCCGTAAGTTCCATTATAATCCAGGTCCCTGCATCCGAAATGTTTCCTCCGTTTCGTTCTTCAAGGAAGACAGTTTCTGAGTTGACACATGATAAAAATAAGCATGATCGGAAAGAATCTCATCTTCCGCCACGGCCGTTTCATTCACCTCCTTTACCATAAGATTCAATCGTTCAGGATCAGCTTCTCTGCTCTCCATTGCAATAATTTCATGAATGGACGAAGGCAGAATTACAAAGTTTCCTCCCAGACGTCCTGATATCTCCTCCAGCGCCTCTGGATAAAGCAGACAGGCTGCCCCCTCAATCTGTTCCTGATTGGTCAGTACCAGTGTATCTGGAAAAAGGAACTGCAGCCGGTATGGTGCCAGTTCTTTCCTGCAGGCCATTGCAGTATCAAATAATTCTTCTTCCGTCATCTTCCAATAGTCCAGCATGGATTGATTAATAACCGCTGAATAAAGACCGTTCTCATCTTTTCCCATGTGAAGCCGGTAAATCACAGCAAGGTCCTCCACCAGCCTGTGGGGAAGCTCCTTCAGCCGTTCCTGATTACGTTCTGCATTCACCAGAACCATACGCACCCGGCCTGTAATCTCCTGGTCTATTAATCCTTTACAGCGGGCATAAACGGTAGAGTTTTTCCCTTCCCGGTATGCAGATTTTATCCCCTCGGTGATGTTCTCCAGGCTCACGCCATTACGGTAATTCTGGTAGCTGTCTTCCAAATAGATAACAGGAATTATCACTTCCTCCTGTCCTCTCTCTTTTTTATGGAACATAAGGCCCGTATACACGATCCCATTATTCTTACTGTTTTGTACAACCTGAATATCACACTCAGGCAGACTCTCCTGCACGTTTTCCTGCATATGGTTTACAAACTCCTGATAATTCATCTCATTCTCCTTTCCCACAGTCATCACATTCCTATCTGCATTTCGCCCTCTTCCTGTTCTGGATCCGGCTCATTTTCTGCGGCTGCAGCAGGTTCCACAGGCTCAGTCTGAACAGGATCGGAAGTTTCCTGTCCCCTTCTCTTATTATACTTTCTTGGAGTACGTTCACCGCTTCTCCTTCCCGGTGTTTCCTGCGTTGATTCTTCCGTCTCCTCATTTGCAGTCAGTTCTCCCGTCATTTGGAAATTGACATAGTCCCTCGTCTGTTTCGGCACCGCTCTGGCATACGTCTTTTCCAGCTGTTCCAGCAAAATTGCTTCGATACTCTGATTTTCACGCTTTAAAAAGAAATCCAGTACCTTATATTTTTCTTCTGAAAATGCTACAGTGATCTGTTTGTCGCTCATAATTATCCTCCATTCACGAATCAATTTTTAGTTTTACTGCTTGCCAAGCAAAGCCGGCCTTCCATACATAACCTGATTTCCCGGACTGAACATCGCCCGGTAAACAACTTTCCCTTTTGAGAAGGATGCATCTACCACGTTTCCATTACCTGCATAGATGCCAACGTGCGTAATATTCCGGTATCGCCCGTTCGGTTTAAAACTCCAGAACACCAAATCTCCGGGAGCCAGATGGTCTTTTGATACCAGAAGTTCCCGGTCCGCACAGAACCTCGCCTGTTCTGCCGCGGTTCCAGGTATGGATATTCCCTGCTTTCGGTAAGCCCACATAGTTAAATAGCTGCAGTCCGTATAGTTCCCCTCCCCTCTTTTTGCCTGGGAATACGGATCTCCCAGTCTGGTCATTGCTGCTTTTAAAGCTTCTGCTCCAGCGCTTCCCTCCGGCAGATCTTTACAGAGCTGTTCATATTCCTCCGCAGTCATACCGCCCCCGATCCATCCTTCCCAGCTGCCAAACAGATCACCTTCTGTCGGTGCAGCCGTTCCATATTTCATGCGCCAGTATATTTCTGTGGCATTTACCAGGCTGTTTCCCGAAACACCGCCAACGGAAGCCTGCAGATTCTGGTAGATCAGATTTTCATTGACCAGAGGTACTGCAACTTGATATTCCTCTTCCGTGACGGTACCGTCTTCCTGCATCTCGTCTCTGGTATGTGTCTCATAGGTGACAAAATTATCCAAAAACACTCCTGCTTCATATCCAGACAGTGCTCCAGGCTGCTTTACGGAATACAAAGAATAATAGACAGCCTTCACCTGAATCCGGTCAAAATCATCATATTCTCCCTCCATCATGCCTGATATTTCATCCATACACTCTTCTAAGACGGCAAAGTCATGCTCCATCCCCCGTATGAATTTCTGGTACTCTGTCGGCAGTCCACCCGGAGGTTCTCTTCCGGAAAACACCAGCTGGACCGCATTTACATTATGACTGGCTGCACCAGAAAGAAGTCCCATAAAAAGAATGATGATCCCGACTACCGGGGAAAGAACACACAAAATCACTTTACCCGCACCATTTCTTGCTCTCTCATTTGTGAGTACTGCCGCCGCTTTAGCAGCAATGATCAACGCTGGCGCCGCCATTCATCACCATTTCCTTTCTTCCTGCTACTGTGGTTCTTTGAACCGCAAAGAATTCTGACACGCTTTCCATGTTTCCTCCGAAATAATCTGACTATGCCGATACGCCTCCTGGAGACCTTTCGTATCGAATCCGGCGTTTTCATATCCCTCTTTTATTATTTCCAAATAGATATTCGACGGTATTCCGATCTTCCTGTCTGGTCCCATTACATACACCATGGCAGAGAGTGTCTCCCTGTTTACTTCTATTTCCATCATTGATTTCGTATAGGATTCGGGATATCCTTCGTATCGGTCCAATGCCTTCTCATCATGTTCACCCAGTTCCCAGATTAAAACAGGGACTATGCTTCCCGCCTTAGGCTCGATGGTCGCATAGGCACTTCCATCTCTCCCCTTAAACACCAGACAATATCCTCGTAATGTTCCACTTCCTACTACTTTTGCGTTTGGACATCTCCTGTGCATCTGTTTTAAATGAAGATTTGAGCCATAAGCAATGTAATACCGTTTTTCTCTCATTCTTCCTCCCTCACATGGACATAAAAAAACCGGGGTTCTCTTCCCCGGCCGCTTCCCGATTTACTTCCCTCTGTTCTTCCTGTGCAGTCTGCCTTTCATTCCTTTCTCTTCTAAGCTTCTGCTGGACTGCCTGTTCGGGATCTTTCCAGGCAATGCAGCCGTCTAAATGCTTCAGCAGATGTTTCCTTGTCTCCGAGAATTCTTCGCCATTCAGTCCCAGTCTTAATAGCCAGGTACGAAATGTATATTTTTCATTCGTGCTTACCGTCACTCTTCTGCTGGCTGACGACTGCGTCAACGCCTGATGGCTGATCGCCAGACAGAGATGAATATAGGCTTTCACCTCCCCGTCATCCATGGTCGAATTGAATAGCCGAAACTCAATGGTCCCTTTTTCGAAAACGCTGTGGAGATTCAGACAGTGGTAACGGCTTTTATCATAATGGCTCCTGCTCTTGTCTCCGCCTCTGTACCAGATTGTTTTCACTCCCTCTGTCGTCTTTGGCTTCTTTCTGTTCAGTTCTTCCAGAAAAAGAGCATTGACAGGCTGACAATATTGATTTTTTCGTTCCACCTGCACCTGAAGAGCTTTGTAAATTAAGTCTTCTTTGCTTGCCATGATATTTGTTATATTTCTCAGCGTTCTGGCATCATAAGGAGCGGCATCCACATGGATATGAATCCCGCATTTCTGACCGGCCACCGCTCCTTTACGCCGTAATCTCCGGACCAGTTCCTGGATAACAGGAATATCATCATATTGGCAGATTGGTGTTACCATCTCTGCCTGGTAGTCCTCCGTTGCATAATCATACCGGCATTCCGGGACAATACTGCCATCATAGACAACTCTCCATTTCCGTTTGGAGCTGTCCATGATCCTATAAGAATCATGGTTTCCATTATATTTTCTCGGCCTGCTTCCCCAATACTCTCCAATCACCAATGCCGCTTCTTCTCTCGTAATGCCGGTGAATTCCAGTTCCAATCCGAACTTCTGCATTTTCATATCCATTTTTTACTGGCTTCCCCTTCTGTTTATCCCCCTTCGCTTCCCTGATAACTGCATCTCTTTTTTCATATTTGCTGACCTCTGCCCTCCATTCGTTTTCCTCTTTTCTAACGTCCGCCTGCACTTCCAAACAACCTGGCCTTATAATCCGGTGCATGTACCACCAGATTGTACCGCTCGTTTCCACATTTATAGAGGCAGACACCACGCTGGGGATATTTGATTAGGTTGTATTCACTCTGCTCCAGCTGGAGTGTATCCATGTAAAATTTTGCATCTGTATTCCCCGCATGAAACAGAAACACGTGGGTAGGAATGGAAAAGAGCGGCTTCGTATACTCTGCAATTCCAGGAAGATTGTAGTCTTCCAGATTCTGGCTCGCCAGGATTACAGAACTCTCCTTTTTCCGAACACGCTTCATAAAGTTACGGACATACTCCACCGCAGTCAAATTTGTCAGAAAGAGATAAAACTCATCAATGCTGGCCACTGTTTTCCCTTTGGTTAAGAGTTCATTGCTCATATAGGATAGTACATTAAACAACATGGCATTCCGAACACTTTTCCCTGCCTGCAGCAAACCTTTCACCCCAAAACAGATGAAGTGGCTGTCTGCTATATTCGTATGTCCATTAAAAATCTTTGAATCTGAACCGACACAGATCGAATGGAGTCCCAAAAGAATTTTCTGCAGAAGTTCTGCCGTATAAAGCTGCCTCTTTTCTGCATCAAACTCCTGATACTCTTTTTCAATGAGTTCATACAAATCGGACAGAATCGGATAATCCAAACAGCTGCATGCACGGAAATCCATGTCATCGGTTATATTCCAGGCCTGGTATAGTCTGCCAAGCATGATTTCTATCACATCGGCGTGCTGATCGGAAAAGTCCTTATAGGTCCGGAAAAAATCTTTCAGAAAAGAAATATGCTGGCTCAGCCTTCCTTTCTGCCGGAAGGCCTGCGGTGCTCCCGTGTCTTCCGGGCTGCCGTTCTCATCCCAGCACTTTGGCTCCAGAACATTAATAAAGTACTCCCCCGACATCAGATCAAGATAACAGCCTCCCAGATTCTCCGTTAAGTCCTGGTACTCATTTTCCGGATCCAGACAGATAACGTTCATACCTGACTGTCGCAAATTGGTTAAAATCAGCTTCAGCAAATAAGATTTTCCCTGTCCGCTGTTTCCGAGAATCAGGATATTGGCATTGGTCTTATCCTCGGTACGTTTGTTGAAATCGATCATGATATTGCTGCCGTATTTATCTCTCCCCAGATAGAATCCGTGGGCATCCGTCTTCCCGGAATAGTTGAAGGGATACAAGTTAGCAACACTGCTCGCGGGGAGTACCCGCTCGAATTGGTCTTTAAACACATTGTATCCGCCCGGCATAACACTTAAAAATCCCTGTTTCTGCCTCATAATCAGGCGGTCTACATTTAATTTGGATCGGACCAGTTCTGTCAGAACTTCCGTCTGAAGCAGCTTTAATTGATCCGGATCTGCCGCACTTAATTCAATATAAACAGCCGTATGGAGCAGCGGTTCCTTATTCCGGTGCATCTGTGTTACGATGGATGCCACATCCTGTAAGTTGCTCTGGGCTGCAATTGTATCCTGGAGATTTTCCGTGCTTCCCTGCCTCATCCTGTTTTTATTGGCCGCATTGCTGATGATACGCCGCTCTTCCAGCACCGTCACCTGCCGCGTATAAATCCGGAGCATGCCCCCGTCTTTTTCGCCAAGGTTCTTTAATACGGCCTGCTCATCGGTGCTTGTCGGATACTCCCGGAGAGCCCACACACATCGAAACGTATTTCCGCAGATGAAACTGCCGGAATCGAACTTTACCACGGCGGGGCTGATCATGTCGAGAAAATCCTTTATATTTCCATCTTTCTCCCCACTTCGTCTTCGTTTCCGTCTTATTTTCTTCTCGTTTTCTGCTTTAATCATTCATGATCACCCACCTCTCTCCATCGAATGATTCGAATTTTTCTGTGGTAACATTCTGTTCAAAGTAAACTGCCAGAATCCTCCGGATGTCTTCTTCCTCTGCTCTCCGGGCAATAAATCCCTGTTCGGTTAGTGTCTTCTCAATCCGGTTTAAGTAGGAGAACACTTCATTTTCCCGCTCCGGTTCCAGTCGTACCAGAATAATAAACTCTCTGGCTGTAGCCATTTGTACCTGAATGCGGTCCAAAAACTGCATATCCTGCTTCAGCAGCTGCCGAATGGTTTCATTCTCCTCCTCATCCAGTCGCTTTCTCAAAAATGCTTTGTTGTCTTCAAAACTCTCCCGGCTGTTTAAACAGAGCATCTCGATCTCTGTCATTCCTTTCAGTACTGTCATCAGGCCGTAAATCCTGGCAGACAGGCTTGATTCTGAAAGCACAGACAAGTTATCCGGCTTTATGAGAAAATAGACCAGTTCCCCGTGAAATTCAGTCTTCAGGCTGTAACTGGTAATCTCTTTTATCCCCAGAAGCTGTCTGGTTCCCGTCTGTTCCTTTTCCTTTCTTCCATACTTTTTCTTCACTCGTCCAGTTTCCTCCATTCATAGAATTGCTGTTCCACAATAAAAAAGGCACAGGCATATTGAAGAAAATCAAGAATGCTTGTGTCTTCGAACCGGATTGTAAGGAAAAGAAAAAGGCCGGCCGCCACCGCCGGTACCAGAACACCGCTTGCAGTAAAACAGAATACCGAAATAACCGCCAGAACTCCGGCGATACCAAGGTCCTTTAATGTCCAGAGCCATAACGTGGCACGGGCTTTCAAATGATCCGGATAGATATACAAGATTGACGCCTCCTCTCTCATTTTGCTATAACTGCAGCCACCGATTTAGACATATTCCATGCACTCTGTGCCGCGTAAACACTTCCCATGATATTGGCTCTGGTGCTGGTATCCAGCCCAAACTGCCCCGCAATCCGTGGGATTTCATTGCTGGCAAGCATCAGGCCCAGCCCCAACAGTGCCTGATCCCCTATTGCCAGTAACCCCGCGGTCAGGATTACCACCTGTAAAAATGTGCTGAGACAAAGTCCGATTATCTGTTTGCTCCAGCTTGTAAATCCGTCAATATATCCCCTCGGAACCGAAAACATATAGAGGCTCCCCACCGCAATCTGGATCAGGAGGATTCCGCCTCGTTTCAGACTGGAAAAAAATACTTTTATGACCGAGTAGCCCATCATAATCAAAAAGAAGAGCACAACGATTAGGTTGCCGCTCCCATCCAGTCCTCCAAACACTCCGGAAGAAGCAGCCATTTCCAATGAATCTGCTTCTTTTAATTTGTCTATAATCGATGATGCCACCTCCGGAAGGCCGCCATTCATTCCTGCGATGCCTACCATCAGACTGGTCTGCATCGTCACAGACAGCCGGAACAGTTCTACTGGAACAACAGTAAAAAGACTGACCGCCATAAACCCTTTTACCGCATTGAGTGCAGTATCACGAATATTTCCTCTTCCATTCTGATATTCAATGGCACACTCAAAACAGGCTACCACAAGCCCGGTCACATAAAGAGCCCAGGCTAAATAAGAAAAAAACTGGACGACCGCCTGTACCCAGCTTAACGTAAATAATTCGGCCCCCATATTTCCCATCATCGAGAAAAACACACTGAGGAAGCTTACCAACTGGCTATAGAACCATTTCATAATCTCTTCAAAAATAGTATCTACGGCAAAATCCCATATGAACAATGTTTCACCTTCTTTCTAACTCATTCTCTATTATATTTTTTTCGTCTGTATACAGGATTTTCTTTGGTGATTCGCTTGACAATTCAGCCATTCAGAGTTTACATAGCATACAAGGTTTTAGCATTACAAAAATCACATGAAAGGCTGGTGAATCATGACTATTTTCAACTCTTACTCCACTCTGGCTGGCTTTGAGGAATTTTCTGAGAAGGATTTATCCCTGCATTCGTTTCTGCGTTCCGTCTGTCCCCTCAGAAAAAAGCTGGACGCCCAAGGATATTTACTGGACGCCTACTTATCTGCATTTTTTGATCTGTCGAGTTATAACATGACTTATGAAGCGGCAGACGATGGTTTGACGGCAATGAGCAGGCTGCATCAAATCTGCAGATTCGCTGTAGACCAGAATCCTCCTGATGACGAGGATCTCCCGATCTATTCGAAAGCTTCTCAATTACTAAACACGCTCCCTTCCTTACAGGAACGAGACACAACAATCGGTTTGCTTATCCTTGAACTTGCAGATGACTTTTTGGCTTCTTCCCTCACTCAATATCTGGAACAGAGCGAAGAGAAGCTTCGGTCATACCGGGATTTTTACAAACTGACTGCGCTTTATGAGAGGCTGTCTGATATGCTGGGCGAAGCTCCCATGGAACAGCTCAATCAGGAGCTGAAAACCCACTTTTTAATCGCTCCCATTTCCGCAGTATTTATTCAAAGCTTTCTGAATGAATTGCTGCACAGACTGGATACTGCCGATATGGAAAGCAGCCACAAGTATTTTCAACTGATTCTGGATTCTATGCAGGAAGAGGCTTAATTGCTCTTCCTGCATTTTTCATGTGTCTCCTGCATCTGCGGAATGAATTGCCTCACCATTTTTCATACAGAGTCTGTCTATCTGATGACCCGCTCCTGATTTTGTTCTTTCACAGACATAATTTCTATGACATCTTCAGCAGATGCTAAAAGCAGATCCAGACGGGTTATAAGCGCTTTCATAAGCCGCTGCCAGTTTATCCAGTCCTTTTTTTCAAACCAGCCTCCCCATTTTCTATCGTACTCCTCAGAATTCTTTGCGTCCTCTCTTGCGTTCAGCAGTGTATCGTAAAGGTAAGTTCTCACCCATAATACAGAGTCTCTTGAGGCAGTAAAAGCACTGATATTCCTAAATTTCTCATTCTGATCCCAACATATCTCACCGCTGTCAAGACTGTCCTGATCTTGGTCAAGGAATTTCACTATAATCTCCGCCAGCGCCATCGGGCTCGTATGTGCCGCGCCATTTATAACATCGGACGGTGCATTCCAGTCATCCCGTTTTAGCGCTTCCACTATTTTTTCCAGCTGCAGTCTTCCATCTTTCGGCAAATGCCTGCGGATAAAACCTACGGTATCTAATCCTGCATCAGATTCAAATGCTGTAATTCCCCAGCATCCCATGATTCATTCTCCATTTCATTCATAAGGTTTCTTTCATTTCGTCATTTTTTAGGCACTTCATGCTAAACATATTCACGACTTTTTCTCCCTACATCCCTAAGATCGTCCAGTCAATGCTTATAGAAAGATACTGACTTCTATTGACAATATCAACCCTCGATGATACGCTTAAAGCATACAATATCGAGCCTCGATAATCGGGAGGATAACACATGGGTAATAAACGCATAGAAGTTGTCAGTGAAAGTATGTTCTATACGCTTATGGCATTTTTGCATGGTGAATATAGTGGTGCTGAAATTGCAGGCATCATTGATAAATTAACCAACGGACGTGTACGGCTGGGACCTGCGACACTTTATACTATCTTAGGTCGTTTTGAAGAGGAACAGATTCTGGTAGAAACTCGTACCGAGGGACGTAAGCGCATCTATCGTATCACCGACAAAGGAATTAAAATGTATCACGATGAGCATAAACGGCTGGCACAGTGCCTTGCTGATGCGATTGCCTGGGAGGAGGGATTAAAATGAAATACAGTTACAGGCGACCAGCCTTCGATTTTTATGACACCGTAGCCATGGAATGCTGGCTTTCCGATATGGCTAAAAGCGGTCTGCTTTACGAGGGAAACAATCTTGCGTATTTCCGCTTTCTAAAGAGTGAACCACAGAATATCTGCTATCGTGTAGAGCCAACAATGGGTGAGGAAAAAGTACCATCAGAAGAAATGTTGGCCGCCTATGCTGATGCCGGTTGGGAATTTGTTGCACGGCAGGGTAATCTGTTTTTTATTTGGAAATCCACAAGAGCCGATGCAATGGAACTGCATACTGACCCTATCGTACAAAGTGAGAGCTATCGTACCCTGTGCAAAAAGCTGACACGATCTGCTGTTGGCACAGGTATTTGCATGATTGCGATTTTGGCAATAATTCTCGGCGGATTTCTTGTTTCCGACAGACCTGTAACGCTATTTTTGACCAGCTCACTAATGCTGCTTTTAGCAGTGTCAGAATTATTTGTTGTGGCACAGACAATTTGGCAGGCTCGCTCGGTTCGGCGGATTAAGCAGACGCTTGCCGAAGGTTTTTCCCTTAGTCATACGCAGGATTACCGCAAGCATTACCGTGGCTATCGTATCATAACAAAGCTGTCCCTATTGCTTTCTATCGCAGTCTTGGTGACCTCCATTCTCACTCTGACCACCGGCTGGAGGAAAAGCACCATGAATGTTGAGGAACCGCTGCCATATCTTCCTCTTGATTTGATTGAGCAAAGTGAGGAATTTGCTTGGGCGGAGCCGGTATTCATGTTTGACTCAGATTTTGATTACAATAATTATGTGGATTACTCATGGACACCTTTAGTGCCTGAACACTATGAAATACGCCAAGAGGGTGCAGAGCAAACTCATCTATGGTCAGATGGCAGTGGCTATTATACGCCAAGCGCCTCAACTGAATATTATCGTTTGGCATTTTCCGCATTCGCACCTTCACTATTGGATGAGTTGATTGATTTGCATTTGTTGGAGTATGAAACCTACACCATCACAGAGCCTGATGCCTTTGATCGCACTGTACTGGCTGTTAATGAGGAATACAGCATGAGTCATCTCTTTGTGCAATGGGGCAATCAGGTAATTTACATTCGCTATCAGGGTTATGCTGATTTGAGCGAAAGACTTGAATTGCTTGCCAATGCTCTATCTTCTCACTAAACAGGCACTACACTTTTATGGGTATAGTGCCTATACTCGTTATATACCCAAAATAGTCCAGACAATTTTTGTATAAGGACGGTGAACGAATTTTTATTTTCATGACTTCTCCTTTTATGTTGACATTTTTATTTTTTTCGCATATAATAAAACACATCAAATAATTTTGATTTGAGGTGATGAATGTGGAAACCACATATGAAAAAAATGCGAAAGTGTTTAAAGCCTTTTGTGATGCAAAGCGGCTTGCGATTTTAGAACTGCTGCAGGACGGCGAAAAATGCGCTTGCGTGCTGATTGAAAAAATAGACACCACGCAGTCGGGACTGTCCTACCACATGAAAATTCTTTGCGAGTCCGGCATTGTAGACAGCAGACAAGAGGGCAAGTGGACACACTATAAAATAAGCGAACAAGGCAGTCGGGATGCTTTGGCTCTGCTGAAAGCAATCACAACCCCGACTACAGCGATGCAGGAGAAATCCTCTAACTGCGGTTAAAAGCCATCTTTTTTGAGATGGTTTTTATTCGACACAATACATCAATTTTTTTTGATGTGAATATATCTTTTTAGAAAGCGAGGCTTTATTATGCAGACGATTCAAGCAGGTTGGGACTTCTTTCAAGGTCAAATTCTTGGAATGAAGTGGCTCAACGATTTAATTGGAATGGTATTTTCCTCTTTTGGGTTTGACCTTTCCAACAGATGGGTAGGCAGCATACAATTCTTCCTTTATGATGTTGTCAAAATAACGGTACTGCTGTGTTTCCTCATCTTTGTCATTAGTTACATTCAAAGCTATTTCCCGCCGGAGCGTTCAAAGAAAATCCTTGGCCGCTTTCATGGTGTCGGGGCGAATCTTGTATCGGCGCTTTTGGGAACAGTAACACCCTTTTGCTCCTGTTCATCAATCCCGCTGTTTATCGGCTTCACCTCGGCGGGGCTTCCGCTTGGTGTAACCTTTTCTTTTCTAATTTCCTCGCCAATGGTTGACCTCGGCTCCCTTGTGCTTCTGATGAGCATTTTCGGCACAAAGGTTGCAGTAATTTATGTGTTGGTTGGTCTTGTCATTGCCGTTGTGGGTGGAACAATCATTGAAAAGATGCACATGGAAAAGCATGTTGAAAGCTTTATATTAACGGCAGGCAGCGTGGATATAGAATCCCCCGACCTTACTCGCAAGGATAGGCTTATTTTTGCAAAAGAACAGGTGCTGGAAACTTTTAAAAAGGTGTTTCCGTATATCCTCGTAGGCGTAGGTATCGGTGCGCTGATTCATAACTGGATACCGGAACATTGGATTGAAGCTACATTGGGCAGTAATAATCCATTTGGCGTTATCTTGGCTACGCTAGTTGGTATTCCCATGTATGCGGACATTTTTGGCACAATTCCTATAGCAGAAGCACTGCTCTCCAAGGGCGCACAGCTCGGTACAATTCTTGCCTTTATGATGGCAGTTACCACGCTTTCACTACCGTCCATGATTATGCTGAAAAAGGCTGTGAAGCCGAAGCTGCTTACACTATTCATTGGCATTTGTGCAGTTGGAATTATCCTTGTGGGGTATTTCTTTAACTTCCTGCAACCATTTATTATCTAAAAACAAATTTTAGGAGGATTTTATTATGGCATTATTCAATTTTGGAAAGAAAAAAGAGGACACGACTCCTTGCTGTGGCGGTGAGCCGGAAATCAAATCAACCTGTTCCTGCGGCAATCAGTGCGGTATCAGCGATATTAAAAACGCACGGTTTATTGTTCTTGGTGCTTGCTGCCAAAAAAGTGCAGACACCTTTGTCAATGTGAAACAGGCAGTAGCCGAGATGGGCTTTGCCGATGAAGTGCTGAACATCGGTGATGCTGTGGAAATTGCAAAGTACGGCGTGATGCAAACACCGGCGCTGGTCATCAATAGCAAGGTTGTATCCTACGGCAAGCTTATCAAGGTGGAGGAGGCAAAAAAACTGATTGAAAAAGCAGGCGTGCAAGTATGAGCAAACCCACAGTAGCCTTTATTTGCGTTCACAACTCCTGTCGCAGCCAAATTGCCGAGGCATTGGGGAAACACCTTGCCGCCGATGTCTTTGAAAGCTATTCTGCAGGAACAGAGGTAAAGCCGCAAATCAATCAAGATGCAGTGCGGCTGATGAAGCAGCTCTACGGCATTGACATGGAACAAACACAGCGTTCCAAGCTCCTTGCAGATATTCCCCCTGTAGATATCGTGGTAACAATGGGCTGCAATGTGGAGTGCCCGTTTCTTCCCTGTAAGCATCGGGAGGATTGGGGCTTGGATGATCCCAGCGGAATGGCGGATTATGTGTTTATCAATACGATTACTTTAGTCAATAAGAAAATCTCACAGCTAAAGCAACGTATTGAAAATGGAGATTTATAAGGCAATGGGCAGGCGCAACGCACCTGCCCATTGTTTTCCTACATTCCTAGTATCGTCCAAATATAAAGCGGCGCCGTCAAAGTAAATACCAGGCATACAAACAAAATGGCCGGACCGCTCCACTCAAACTGACCATGTTTGCGAAAATCAAAATATGCCGTACCTAATTTGCCAAAAAAGAAAATGGCTAACAACATATCGATTGCGGGAAAGACCACCTTATCAACAACGCTTTTTATCTGACCAGATGCAGTATTCCAGGTATCCTCAATGGCTCCCGATACATCTCCGGACGCATATACAGTTATTGGAAACAGAATTAATACGCTTAAAATACTGATAATAAAAAACATTTTTTTCACTTTATTTATTTTCACAACTATCACCTCCACGTGTTGGTTATAGTACCACCTATGCATAAAAAAACAGGGAACTTTCTCCCTGCATCTAGTTTAAGGTTTTATTTTCGATATATGCCAGTCATCCCATAGACTTCCCTGGATATAGACTTGGTCAGAAAGGTTTAGCGACAGCATTCCTTTCGGTGTCCAGCAATCGATTAGCCAGGTATACACAGTATAATCCCCATCCGGCATCCAAATCGGTGTGAAATGAGTCCTCCGTTTGAATGTAGAATAACGGTTCGGCTGGTATTCCAGTTTGGTGTGAAGATTTCCCGATGTTCTTTTAAGAAGTCTCCAGTAAGTCTCATATTGAAATTCCGGGAAAAAGGCTACTGCGTTTTGTGCCCCGGTTACTGCGCTGGACCGATCAGTTTGAACATCTGCTGTCACCGTCTCATTAATCCCATAACCGCTTTTCATCACATTTTCATTTGCAGTAGGCGACTTTGCATCAGGTTCTATCTTCATAGCTGCCGATAATGCAGCATAGTACCAGTCTTGATCGTAATCCCACCACCCTTCATCCTCCCAATATCCATCCTCATCTTCACTCCCCGAATGCCAGACCCAATGCTCATGCCACCACGCTCTCCAGACACTCCAGTCTGCTTCGTTTCTCGATTCATATATCGGCAAAGAATCCGCTCTTCTGTATGAATCGTTTCTGTCATCTGCAACCGGATTCGGCGGTGGATTTTCATCTAAGTCCTCAATCTTTACATGAATGGTACTTTTATCTGCATGACCGCTTCCAGTGGTTGTTACATGAATGGTAAGGTCTTGTGGTTGATTCGGTGTCCTCCATTTTACCCATACTAATTGTTTATCTCCTGATGGATAATAGATATTCCTGACTGTATAGGTCTTCCCATCAATATTGAACCGTGCAGTAACAGGCCTGTCGGGATTCGCTCTTCCTCCACTAACTGTAACAGCAGTTATTACCTGTGTGTTGACCCGATAGGTATAATCATAATTTGTGGCTTCAGGTATTTCTGTTTCCTTTTTATTAAAATGAATGATTCCGAGTCCTAGTGATGAGATAACTTCTGCTTCTGTAACATTTTGATTTTTAGAACCTTTCCAAGCAGGAAATCCGAGATCCGGAGTTTCAAGAAACATGGCCAGCGGAACATTTTTAAACAGTACATTGAAAAATTTAGCTCTTAAATCGCCACCTGTCTTGGGAGAGTAATATGCAGCCTCGGTTGCACTCATTGCATATTTAATCCCATTGTAAGTAATATATGCTACTGGCTCAAGTAAAATCTTGTACTCTCCATTAATTAGTGTTTCATAGTCCATTCCTGTTTTTTCCGCAATTAAATGAATCATATACTCTGAGCAAAAATATCGTTTAATTTCTTCAATATTGCTATGACCACTGGCACTCGTAATAATTTTAGGTATCTTGATATCTGGATTTACCCAAACATAAGAATTGGGGCTTACTGTTAATAAAGCACCATTTCGATATTTTATTTTACTTATTATTCCAAAATTGACTTGGACTGATGGGATCCTATTTGTAAAGTCTATCGTCTTAGAGGCGATTGCTTGGTCACTATCACGAATAACAGTAACTCTCACGCCTTCATCTCCTACAGACCACTTATTCTGACTGGTTCCATCCGCCATCTCACCTCCTCCGGAATCTATATTTCCATCACCAATTGCATACGCCACTTGGCTCAGTATCAGAGATATTATGAAGCAGAACAGCATAAGCATATCTTTTCTCTTTTTCATTTTTCTCCTCTTTATCACTTATAAAGATTAAAAAAAGCACAGTTTTCCACCGTGCTTTTACATTTATAACTTAAAATCTTTACGCTATCCTCTTAGATAACGTGCATTATATTCAGCATTAATCTCAGAGATTTCTTTTTTTCCATCGATATATGCCTGAAACATATCAAATGGATTTCCTCCTCCCAGCCAACAAGATGAGCAGTTTTCACATCCTCCTCCGCAATCCAATGACTCTCGAATGATCTGTTCTCGCTCTTCTTTAGTAGTATCCTTTATTAATATACTTTTCATTTCATTCACCACCATTATTTTGTATTCAACACAATTATGTCCTGACCGGCAAATATTATTAGTCCATTGATCCTACCTGTTTGTTAATATCTCCATCAGAGTGTGCTGTCTCACCATAAGAACCCGTGTCATCTACCCACCCAAATCCCGGCACATAAACCTGACCTTCCTTCGGAGCTTCTCCTGCCGGTTCTGTTGCCTGAACTGCCGTACTCTCTTCTGTTGGTGCAATTGTCGTTTCCGGAACATTCTCCACAGGTGGTGCCTGCGTCGTTTCCACTACTGCTTCCGTTGATGGAACAGCTGTCGTCGTTGGTGTTACTTCTTCCCCATTTGGCTTCCTGGTTGGATCATGCTTTTCCTTTTCAGATGGTTCCGCAGGTTTTGTTGCCTCAGGCTGCAGCTCCTGCACTTCTTCAGTGGTTCCTGCCGCAGTCGTTCTCTTTTCTTCTTCTGTCTCCGCCTGCGAAACGCTGACAGTCTCTTCATTCGTTGTTACAAGGATTTCTTCGTCCTTTGTTGTCTCTACTATAACTTCTTCGGTTGTTACAGCTTCCGTTGCCTCGGGTGTTGTTTCCACCTGCTTCCCACCAAACTGCCCGGTTATCAGTACAAGCATACAAATACCGATGATACCTGCACCGCCTGCCACCAGCCATTTCTTTGTTCTGTCCTCTAATTTCATGGAAACCTCCTTCCATTCCTGGCACTTCTCACGATCATTCTCTCTAATTTCACCCTATCACAGATATTCTTAAATGTCCATCTGCTTTTTGCTTCATTTTCTTAACTTTTTTCTACGAATTTCATCCCGGCCTGTCATCCTTTTAAAATCTGGGTGTATATCCGGCCATTACCTTCAATTGAATCTTCATATCCGGCAGTATTTTACCTCCAAACCGAACAGGTACTTCCAACTTCACGTATGCTTCAGCCAGAAATCTCCGGTTCGCACTCGATGCAAATGGTACATTGATCATCTCCGTTTTAAGCCCTGAGAGCCGGTATTCCGTCACTCCTCCGGATAAATACTTTACATGCCAGGTTCCCTCATCGCTCAACCCCAGTAATTCATCCAGTCTTCCGTAAATATCACCGTAATCTAGGCTTTCTTCCCAGCCTTCCCCACTCGCCGGATAATATCCTCCTGCGTATCCTTCACGAATGCTGTGGTACACATCATCATAATTATCATTGACCGTTGAGATTACCGCTTCCTGAACCGCATCACGAACACCCTGAGCTACAATCTGCAGATGCATATATTCCGTTATCCCACAAAAAATGAACAGAACTGCCATAGCTGCCGCAGCAGCAAGAGGCATCCCGTTGGCCTCTTTCCCCTTTACCAGAGAAATGATTTCATTCACTTCCAGTATACCTCTCCCTTTCCACTGGCCGATGCCCTGAGAGTCACAGGGAAAGAGCCAAAACCGCCAAATAAACCAATGTTTCTTTGTAAAGTCAGGGTCACTGTGATATCATCATTTAGTTGAAACCTCCCGGACTCTGACCAGGAAACCACAGGATCCAGCCCTGTCTTCTCTCGAAGAACCGCCTCCCTCCGGCTTGTTTCACTCCCCACTCTTCCCGCCATCTCCGCCTCTCTGCATAATTCAGCAGCAAACACATCCAATTGATTTTTTGCCACATATACAGGGAGGACCTTCACAGCCAGACCAAGCATTAGCATGGTGCATAACACCAGAACACACACATCAATATACCCTTCTGCTGATTCTTCCCGCAGCAATGCTCTGCATCGTTTCCTCTCCATTTAAAACAGCCCTCCCAGCGAATGAATGATCACATATCCGATAATCGCCAGATATGTGATCAGAAAACACAGAAGCATTAGAAAAGAGAAAATCCGGATTTTCGGCGGAATCTTCTGAGCCTCCTTTTTTAACCGTTGGAGTTCCAGCTGTTTAAAATCATGCGCGAGCAGCTGAAAATATGCTGCACTGTTATCACCTCTCAAAACACCCACCAGCCCTCTCACCACATCTGACAGCATAGTCGAATTAAGCCTTGCTTCAAACCGGGTAAGGGCTGCCTCATAGCTGCTGGATCTCATATCCGCTGTCAGAATATCCAGCTCCTCCCGGAACTTATCTCCTGCATTTCGTTTGAAGTGTTCCAGTATTGTTAAAACATCCCGGCTGTTTTTCAGTTCCTGCTCGATCGTAGATACAAAACGGGGCAGTTCCCTCTCGATCTCCTCCCTCTTGCTTTTCAATGCTTCTTCTGCCCGGTTCGACTCCTTAAAATAGACTGCAATCCCGATAAATGCAAGAACTGGTGACAACAACGGCATAAAAAACAGGCAGGGAACACACAGGGCGAGAAGGCTTCCGCCCTTCACAAGAGCAAAAGCCCAGTAAACTTCAGGGCTCATATTCATTCCGGCTGCATTTAAAACATGATCCATGCGGTTTCTTTTATATTCATCCAAACGGATATAATCTGATATCCAGACCGAAATTCCAAACAGCCTGTATTCCAGTAACTGTGACACAGATGCCTTTTTTCTTCCTCTTTCCGCCATCGCCCGTTCTGCCCCATGCGTCGGCAGACGAAGCAAGCCGGCCGTTAAAAAATACAACCCCAGAGCTGCAAGCACCCCGAATACACACAGCAGTACCATACGCTACCTCCTGTATTCAATTGGCCTGGTAAGTTTAATGACAAATGCTGTCGAAACAAAAATAACTGCAGCACTTCCAGCCAGCAAACACTGCCCAAACGGTGTAAACATTAGCACCCGGTACCAGTCCCGATTCAGCATATACAGAAGCGGAATATTTCCAATAACCAGAATCACCATTGTTATAAATTCTTTTCTCGGTTCAAACACCAGATTCTCCAGCTCCCCATTAATAATCCTCATATCGGACAGTTTATTTACAATCGGCGGCAGCGTTGTTTTCAGACTCCTGTCATACTGGCACGCGCTGACTGCATCCACCCATTCCTCAAACACATCATTGCGTATCCTCTTTCTTAAGTTCTTAAGTGCAGCATCCACATCCGGGCTGATCATCTTTAATTGTGCGAGAAATTCCTGAAACACAGCGGAAACCGGAGGATTCAAATAATGCTGGTTTTCTTCTATTGCACAGATAATATCTTCATTCCTCAGATATGCAGTTGTTATGATGCTCAGTGCCGTCTCTAATTCCCCTGCAATATCTTTCTTATAGTGGCTCTCCATTAACTTTACATACCAGAAAGGCAGGAACATGAGCCCACATGACAGGACCGGAACCATAAATGGATTTCCAATTAAAACAGCGGTCAAGACTCCGATCGAAAAAAGAAGAAGGGAATACGCACAGAGCACAGATATCCTGTTTTCTTTTCCGGTGAGCCTTAAGATATCCTGAGCCGCTTCTATTTCCTGTCGAAGAATAAAGGGCCGTTTTTCACTGGCTGCTTCCCGGATCTCCCCGCGGATTTCCTTCGGCTTCCTCATGACAGCCCGAAACACCGCATCTGTAAATTCCATTGGTTCCAATCCCAGAACCAGAAAAAGCCCTGTAACGAGTCCGATACAGGCAAACACTCCTCCTATATTCATCAAATCCCCCCTTCCAGCTGTTCCAGCCGCTCTTTCGGCATCCCATTTTCCAGGAAACGCTTCTTGAGCCCTGCCGAAAGTCCTGAGACCTTTTCATGTGTTCCACTGATAAAAAAACAGTCCCCTTCCATCCGGTTTTCTGTAATCCGGTAATGGTACAGCGTATGAAAGTCCCGGCTTCCATCCGGCAGAATCTCACATTCCATGATTTCCATGATCTTTCGTTTCTTGTTTTCCAGTTGTTTCGCAAACACAATCACAGGAAATGCTTCTGTAACAAGACTCATAAGGGTCTCATCAGAAATATCATACTTTCGTTTGCACAGGGTAACCATACGGCGGTAGGTTGCTTCGCAGCTGTTGGAATGAATGGTCGTCAGCACCGTATGGCCTGTTCTTGCAGCCTCCTGCGCGGAGTATGCCTCAGAACTTCGCATCTCTCCCACACAAATAATCTCTGGATTAAAGCGGAGTGCCATGTCCAGAAGTGTATCCTGGTCAATACTCTGGCGTTGATTCTCAGAATCCCTGGTCAGCGTATGAATAACCCGGTTAGTCACCCGGCCATCCTTTTCCCGAACCAAATCCAGTTCCCGGGAACCATTTTCAATGGTAAAGATCCGCTTACTGTCCGGAATGGTTGTCAATAACCAGCCGGCCAGAGTCGTTTTGCCGGAACTGGTTGCTCCTGCCACACAGACAGAAATCCCATACCGGATGCATTCCGCCAGAAAATCAAGCATCTCCTCTGTCGCTGTTTCACCGTTCACAAAATCACATTTCTTCATGCTCTGAGGATTTACAATACGGATACTGGCGGCCACCCCCACATCTTCATCAACCAGTGGAGACTTTAATACAGCAATTCTGATATTCTTGGAAAGGTGGCCCAGCACAGCGGGGCTGGCATTATCCAAGACCATACCACTCACATGCAGCATTCTGCGAACGACATTCACAGCATGATCAGGGGAATCGAAATGTTCCTCCAGTTTTTCATTTCTTCCATCGCTGTACTGTACCTCAATGTCTCTCCAGCTGTTGATATCAATTTCCTCAATACAGGTTCCAAATATATACTTTGTGAGGAACGAAAATTCTACCATTTCTGTATACAGTTTTTCGATCAGAGTTTTCATATCCATACCGTTCACAGCAATCCGATAGTCCTGAATGTACTTTTTCATATACCGCTTGATCTGCTCTTTGACCTCATCGCCGTCTGGATCCATTAAAAGCGCTGCATATTTGGAAGAAATATACTCCTGTACCTCTTTTAAGACAGAGCCAAAATCACGGCCCTCACGTGCAGAAAAGAACAGTTTGTTGGCACGGGAATTCGGCTCACCTGGCTGAAACCGCGGAAACATCTCCCACTCGTCCTGATCTGCCTGGGCGACTGGCAACGACCCATTTTCTATTTTTCTGCGCCTGTGTATTTCATCTGTTTTCCCGAATTCTATTTCCATAGTTTCGTCTTTTTTCAGTTCTTCCTCTGACGGTTCTGATTCACCTTCCACCCATTCGAAGTATGTTTCTTTTTGTCCCAGTTCTGTTTCTTCCGGTCTTATCTCTGTTTTTGCTGATTCCTCTCCAGTTTCTGAAGTTCCCATTTCCTGTTCTGTTTCTTTAAACTCTTCTGGCGGCCGAAATAATGACTGACCTCTTTTCTCACCTAACATCCAAATACCTCTTCCACGATTTTTTCAATCTCCTTCCGGTACTTCCGGCTTTCTTTTAGCGACAGATCTTTTAATAAGTCCCCTTCCAGTCCCTGTTGCTCCACTTCACTGGAATAAGGAATCTGAAAGGCCACATTTCCCAGAACCTGCTCCACATAACCGCTTGCCTCATACGTTTTAACATTGTTTGCGACTTTATACTGCTTATCTGCATCCCATTCATGATCCTTAAGCAACGGCAGCTGGCTTGAGAGATAACTGATTGATTTTAAATCACAATTCACCAGGCGAAGAACAGAATCTGACTCCATCAGGGCAATGGCAGACAATATATCATTTGTAATATAGCTGCTGCAGTCAATAATAACGTATGGAGTTATATTTCTCAGACACTCAATAAGTTCTGTTGCCTGTGCCGCTAAAAACTGCCTGGCCTGTTCTGGATCCCCTCGGTAAACGAGCGCCACATGAAGCTTTCCGTCTGCCTCCATTTCCGCCAGAATTCTGCATTGAATTGGAGAGCCCAAGAGTGTTACCGTAGAAGGAAGTTCTTTCTCTTCGTCTTCCTGATCTTCTTTTTTCTGTCCTGTATTTGCATCATCCCCGCTTCCAGCCGTAACCGCAATCACCTCTATATACTGCAGTTCGTCAGGAATCACGGTTTCTCCCATATTTCGATAATCCGGGGCAATCACGGAGACAATATCCCCGCTTTGAAGCTTTCCGGATAAACCGGATGCAAATGATTTTAAAGAAACCGATATCGCCTGTTTTTCTCCGTTCAGGCGATATAAATAAGCATTTTCAGCTGCTGGTTCCACCTCTGTCTTCCCGGCTAAAATATAATCCCCAGGTTCCAGCTTACCGGAGGCATACTTCCCTATTGCCTCCTCCTCGCTGCGCAGAACACTGTCCGGAAGGTTATAACTCCCGACTTCAACCGTTTCAATCATATCCTTTTTAATTTGCTCACCTGCCTCGATCACCTTCGTCACCCTGACAATTTTTGTCTTATGAGAAATACTTTTATTGAACATCGGCGTAATCAGAAAGCAGATCACCAGTGATATGGCGATACAGAGTGTTCCCAGTACCATTCTGTTTTTTAATAATTTCATTTTCCACTTCCTCCATAAAAATATAAAATGAGATTTCCCGCCGCCAAAAAAGGAACCATGGGATAATACTGACACGGCTCCTTCTTCTGCATTGCTCTTACTGCTGTACCTGCCCCGTGAAACAGGAGCAGAAAGCAGATTCCCAGAATTTCAGCAGCACACGTTCTTCCAAATCCCAGAACCAATCCTGATGCTGCTACAAATTTAATATCTCCCCCGCCAACTCCTCCAGCCCACAGTGCAGTCAGCAAAAACGGCAAGGCTGCCAAAATCCCGGTAAGCTTCCACGGATTGAAGGAAATCATTGCAGCCAGGATTAGCAGGAAGACGTAATAGTTGGGAAAAATCCGTTTATGAATATCCCACCAGGAAGCGCCAGCCATAAGCATCACAAATGAAACGGTTTGAACAGTCTCCATTTTGCTGTCTCCTCCATTATCGTTTACATCGCCTGCCCTGCTGGTGCCATCTGCATATCGGCTTTCGGTCCGTTTGGTATACCGACATTCTGTGTCTGCATCAGCGACTGCTCATATGCCTCAATTACAGCCTCCTGAAGCTGTTTTCGAAATTCTGCTGTGACAGGAAAACAGATATCTTTGTACTCTCCGTTACCAGCCTTATAACTTGGCATCCCGATATACATACCATGTTCACTTTCCAGAAGCCGAATACCTCTGATTGCAAAACAGCCATTCAAATTTACACTGGCAGTCGCGCGAATGGCTCCACTTGGCATAATCGAACCAATTTTTACATCAACCTTCATGGGCAGCGTTTTAGATATTTTCTGACCAGATTCTGTTTGATTTTTTGCCATTGATTTCTTCCTTTCATCATTACACTATTTGATTGAATAGTAAAAACACGATTGATCACGGAAAAGATCAATCGTGTTTTGTAATGTAGATCAACTGTTATTTTATAGTTTTAAAGGCTTTTATCTAAATGATTGTGCATTTGAAATTACTATAAACATTTCTCTTAACTCAGTTGATATTTAACCAGCATAATTAAACATCTCCGTAACCCTCCTATTCAAAGTCGGTAAGATCTGATCGCCGAAAAGTGCATACAATCCCCCCAGCAGCAAAGCACCAATCACAACTGCGATCAATATTTTGATGGCTTTTCTTAACCTTGGATGTATACGATTGAGAAAATCTCCGGTTAGGTAGTGCCAGCAGTTTGGTTGATAAATTGTTTTTGTCATTCTTTTTTCCCTTCTTTTCTGTTTTTGTGTATATAAAAAACACGACTGAATTTTTAGGTTCAATCGTGCTTTTTATCAAAATTATATTAATTATCATAGATCACATTTTTGTTGTAGAATAATTGCTTAGTCGGATAACAATCATAAGTATCCCAATTCTCACGGTAAGTCCTACCTTTTTCCGAAAAGAAATATATATTCTTTTTTGCTCTTGAAGCAATAACATACAGCAACTTTTTTGCCTCTTCATCCCTTTTGTTTTTTGCAATTTTTATATTTGGTAGCTTGCCGAAAAGTAATCCAAATGCAATGACAGTTTCGTATTCCTCACCTTTAACACTATGACATGTGCTTATAAGAACGCCTTCCTTTTCCTTAAACATTTTTCTAAATGTATCTATATTATCCACCAAACAGAACCGTGGTTCTCCGAGTCGATAATTCATTTTTTCAATGAAATCTTCATACTGTATTTTCAAATTTTCGTGCTCTTCAATATTTAATTTCATTGTTTCAAACAAACATTTTATACTGTTGATAATAAACAAACTTCCTTTATCATTTATCTGTTTAGAGTTATTTACCAGATTAAGAAAGTCTAATTCAGTTAAGGTAATGGCATTAAAATTAACTTCTCCGTTTATTTTGCTTATTATATCCGCTGCAATTTTTCTTCTATAACCAAATTTTTTCACATTTGGCTCTGTCAACAGTAATCTTGATATATTATAAAACAGGTTCATCGGATCCCTTTTAATTGGTGTTATATCTGGAGCATCAAACTTTATATCAGGTAGCCTGCTTTGTAGTTCAGAAGAAAACGGGTATAAAAGCCACCATGATGGTGCCAATACACAAATATCTTTTTCTTTTACCCCCTGCTTAATGTTCAATATGATGATTTTTGCAATCTCATCATAAATATCAGAAAAAAGTATATCTTTTTGATAACATATTATTCCCTTGTCATTTTTCACTTTTCCTCTTGCTACTATATCATAGGGTTCAACCATAAATGGCGAATAAAAATCAACTATCCTCTGTGTACTTCTGTAGCATCCGATTAAAGAACACTCTTTAAAATCATTAAAATTAAATTCGTCATTTATCTCATCTAAAGTTTTTGCAATACCGCCCAAGGTTCCATAAATAGCCTGATTTGGATCACCAAAAAAATTGATTTGAATATGATTTTTTGAATCAGCATTTGAAATATCCTCAATAATTGCATACTGTAAATCTTGTGTGTCTTGATACTCGTCAATACAAATCATTTCTATTGCATCTTTAATGTATTGAGCCGCAAGTGGGGAATTTTGTAAAATACTATGTGATAATGCTAAAATTAATTCAAAATCTAATTCCGTGTTCTCAACCAATAACTGGTGATACTTTTTAATAATTGTTCGTTTCGTTTTGTCCGTTTCTATTAGCTTCAGTTCTCTTGTGTATCCTGTTTTTATATCTTCCCAATAAAAACGCTGACCACTTAATTGAATAATTTCTTCCAAATATCGCTGTTTTTTTCTTTCATCAGCAATCGTAAAACCTCTAGACAATGATGGCTTATACACTTTAAAGCGCCTTAAAATCCATTCTAGGCAGAACTGATGAATCGTACCAGCCCATATACGCTCTGTATCTATTCCCAAAGCCTCTATACGTTCATTGATTTCTTCCGCAGCCCTATTTGTATAGGTAATGGCTACCAGCTTTCTAACACTATAAGGATTAAGTTCTACATTATGGGCTAATTTATATATTATTGTTCTTGTTTTTCCGCTCCCCGGACATGCCTTCACTAACAAATCAGATTGGTCAATACATATATTATATTGCTCATCATTTAACATGTTTTTATAATCTATCATCCATTAACTCCTAACCAAGTATTAAGAAATCTGAGCGAGGACGTATTTTGTTCTTTTGCATCTTTTACCATCTCTTTATAATCAATTTTTTCTGATGTATTCAAGCCTTCAATTATTGAAACATCCGAAAACACTTTTCCATAGTACTCTAATATGGTATGAATATAATTAACATTCTTTAATTCTTCTCTAGCCGCAAATGCAATAGCATCCAGAATATACTGTGGTATGTAAAATTTAGCATCGATTATTTCTGATAACAATACTGCATTCCAACCCTTCCCATTTTTATTAGCTAATTTTAATGCAACATCGCCATATTTAGTTACATCTGCAGAATCAATGCTTAAAATTTTTTCTTCTATCGCTTTCTTATCCACATATGTTTTTTCAATTAACTTTTTTAAATAACCTTCATTTCCTTTCACCATATCAACTTCAAATGTATGTTTCGAGAAAAATCCGTTTACCCATACATTATCCATATGCTCCTTTTCCAGTTCGGCCTTTCTGCTTTTTCCACGTTCATGTGCATTGTCCTGACTTCCAGCTCCAATAGGTTTAATTGGTTCATCCATGTCCGTTATTACTGCACATCGCTTATTTATACGTAATGGATTAAATAATTGATATATATTCTTAAAACCAACGCTCCCAATATTTATTAGACTAATCCCCAGTTCATCTAATGTTAACCCTAAACACTTTTTGCACATAACTGGAATGAGTATCTCTTCAGCATCACCTTCTACTAAAATAACACTTTTTGAAAAAAGCAACTCACTTCTCTTAGAATCCAAATACCTCTCTATATGTCGCACATCATTTTCATGTAATCCAAGTGCTGGCTGTATAACTCTACTATACCCATTTTCTTTTTTTAATATGTTCATTTTACTTATTTTAGAAGCTGCGGATATATTATCAGAATGTGTAGTCATAATTACTTGAACGCCTTCATCTGCATTTATGCCAGTCTTATCGAACAATGACATTTGTATATGTTTATGCAAATGTGCCTCTGGCTCTTCAAATAATAATAGAAGGTATTTAGCCTGTATCTCGTCCAACTCTCGTATAAATGAATATTCCAATAATTTTAGCGCAATATATATAATATTTGTCGAACCTAAACCCAAACTATCTAAATCAAATCCTTTCATAGTATTAGATTTAAGTTTTAAATTACGGAATATTTCCTTTATATCATCTGATACTTCAGACTTTAACACAATATCTGGAGAATATGTGTTGCCTACAGATTCTATAATTTTTCTGTTTATTCTTTTTCCCAGAGCATTGACTTCCTCTACACCACCTATAGCTCCATTTATATTTTTCACTAGATCTCTAACTTTTTCTTTATCGCTCTCCTTTACTCTTGGCTCCAATTGCCGAAGCATCGTCATCAAAGGATTAAATTTTTGTTTCATATCATATACTGCATCTCTCAGAGCATCAATATATGTAAAGTCAACTAATTGCTTTCTTATAAACTCTATATTATTATGTTTTTCACTACCAACATAACCATATATTTTATCATCCAATTTTTCTTTTAGGTTCGAATACCCCTCTTCCATCTTACCCACTATTTTTTCGTACTCATCATCGTTCAAATAATCTATATCCGAACCACAAGTTACAAATGAAACATAGTTGTCAATGGTAAGTGAATCCAATACATCTGAAAGCTTTTTTTCCGCACTTGCTTTTTCTATTTTTTTTCGGTTTATTGTATCAGGTATACAAAACCAAGTCAAAGATCCTTCATTTTTGTCGCTACCAGTAATATAACGTAGCATTGCCTGCTCTTCATTACAAATATCCAGTTCACCAAATCTTAGCGAAATTATAATAACATGACCCTTCCAATTCCTCAAATAATCAGAAAACATCTCTTCAGTAATTTCTTTTTCATACCAATTCAAGCGACGATCTAATATCAAACGAATAGCCTGCAAAGCATTCGTCTTTCCAGAATCATTTTCACCAATTATAACATTGACTCCCTTTTGAAAAACAAATTTAGCTTTATGAAAATTCCTAAAATTCCTGATTTGCATCTCTTTTAAATACATATGATTACCCCTTTATCTTTTGCAGTATCTCTACCACCAACCGCTGCACCATACAAGCCGGCCACATCTCCGATGGCAGCTTTTTCCCATCATCCACACTCTTCTTCAAGCTTCTCTCCGCCAACACAACTGCCTTTTTAAAATCCCCATACTGCACCAGCTTGCGGTAAACATCCTTGTCATTCTTAAAATATTTCTGCCCGGTAACCTTCTCAAATTTATCCGCAAACCGGTCACAGCAGGTATAAGACTCCCTGATTGCAGGCATCTCTCCAAAATAAGCATACATCCATATCTCAAAGCAGGGATTCGACCAGCCTGCATGTACACCGTTTTTCTCCGCTGTCCATATAATTTCATCGAATCTCTTTACCTGATCCCGGTCAAATACAATCCAAGGTATCCGATATTGAGATTCTTTTCCGACAAACTCCAGAGCCTTTTCTACCAATTCTACTGTCTTGGCCTTCTCTACCTTAATAATCAACCGGTCTTTCAACTCTGCCGGTATGCTGTTCCGAAGTCCTTCAAAATAATTCTTCTCTGTTTCTTCAGTGTCTGTCACAATCAGGTAATATCCCAGTTCTGGTACTCTCTGCCCCATCCGCTGGTTCCGGTCTTTCCTCTTGCCGGCTCTGCGGTCGCTGGGCTTTCCTCCGTTCTTATTCGCCATCCGTACTCCTCCCCTTTAACATTGCCATTGGTCGGAGCGCAGGAATAGCGCCATAGCTTCCCGTCAGATAATTCTTTGCCAGCGCTTCATCACGGCGCACCTTATTTCCGTCCTCATCTTTAAAATCAGCAAGGGAATACAAATCGGAAATTCCATCCTGATTCTTGTCCACCAGCCATATTTCATCACGACGTAGCAGTTCATTGGATAGCTGCCAGATGTCATGGGTGGTAAAAATCATCTGTGCATGATTGGTATTAATTTCCGGTGACAGGAACGTCAATATGATATTTCTGACCAACAACGGATGAAGCCTTGCATTCAGTTCATCCACAAACAAAGTTCCGCCATTATCAAGCACCTCTTTTAATGAGGGATATAAAGCAAACATCTTCAGGGTTCCACTGGATTCACTTTTCAAAGGAATGGATTCCATTTCGTCACAATCCGTCATCTTATGCAGTGCATCAATCTTATAGCTGCGGTCAGACTCCTTTTCGATTTCCCGCTGAACTTCCTCCACCTTGAAATCACAAATGGCATTATCGAAAGATGCAAAATAATCCACTACATTGCTCTGTACCTCCCGACTGTCAACAAAATCATCAGGCAGTACCTGGGAACGGAAAAAGTTCTCCGCCGGATTGCCAAAGTCCACGACTTCGTTATTCAGGAACCAGTCCCTTACCTTTTTCAGTTTCGCTATTTTCAGCTTTGCTCCCAGTGATACAATCAGGGTTTCCTTTTCCAATGCGACCTTAATATTTTCAACGCTGCTCTTTGGCAGCCCGTTTACCTCCAGTTCTTCTCCCTTTTTTCGGTAGAAAATAGTCTTGTACCGATTTCTGGCCGTCTTGGCCTTGGAATAAAACCATTCTTCCACCACCTCATCATTCTGCAGTGCAAACCCATACTGATAAATTTTCCCTGTATTTTCCGAATTATCAACGAAGAACACTTCAAAGGTTGATTCCTCATTCCTGCTTTTGCTGTCAAATAGAAACGGGCTTACCCTAATGTAATCAGAATCTGATTTTTGCCTGCTGTCACTTTCGCCGCCAAACTTAAAGGATTCCTCCACATAATAACTCATGAATTTAAAGGCATCATAAATGTTGGACTTTCCGCTTGCATTTGCACCATAAACGGCTGCAACTTTTAACAGCTTATCATTTGCCATTTCCACTACATGATCTTCGTGTTCTGTTATCTTTGTGGCCGACAAATCCAGGGAGACCTCATCCCTGAAGGATTTGAAATTTTTAAAATTAAACTGTATCAGCATGGCACTCTCCTTCATATCACTCTCTTCTATGCTCTTAATCCTATTATATGCCATTTTGCGAATAAATCAACATCTATTTTCGTTTTTTCCGCATTTAACTGTATTTTTTATGTTTCTATAAAATAAAAACATCTATACTTTATGCAATCATCAACTATTTTCTCACTTCGCGCTGCATAAGAAGAAAAAGTTTCCCACGCAGTAACTCACACTCCTTTTGCAATTCCTCCACCCGTGTACGAAGCTCCTGTATCTTTCTGTCCTTATCGGCTGCCACATCTGCCAGTTTCTCTTTCTTTGTACTCCGTTTCTGTTCCTGTGTCTTTATTCCAGGATATCCATAATCCACAAGTAGCTCCCTGATATGCCCTTTAGAAAATACCGACCGGGAAAGTCCAGTAAACTCCACCAGCGCCGTAATTGTCACGCTTCTTCCCTCCGCCTTCAGCTCTTCAATCGCTCTCAATACCTGATTGATCGACTGCTGGCGCTGAAGCTCCTGTTTCTCAGTTAATTGCTTAGGCAATCCTTTATTCCTTCCCATCCCAGTCCCCTCTTTCCAATTTTTCCACAACGGTTTTAAACCATACAGCTATTGCTGCAAAATTATCTGCCAGCTGTCTGTCACTCCTGAATTTCTCCGCTTTCGATTCCCAGTCAACCGCCTGCTCTTTGAAATATGCCAACTGTTCCATTTCCGGTACAAAATCCCTACAGCTGATACATTCCCAAATGCCACTCCTGCAGTGAGTGACATCAGCACATACTCCGCCTGGCACCCTGTGGGCGCGGATATTTTTTAGCAGTCTCGCCTCAGTAACGGAATCCATGTTCAGAATCCTTCCGCCAAACAACACATAAGGATTTTCAGCCTCTGTCTGATACTTCATTGGCTCCACAATTGTCTCTGGAAACAGGTTCAAATGTGCATATGATGCATAAAGCATTGCCGTGCCATGGTGCGCCGTCATCTCCGCAATTTGCGGCAGAGTAAATCCTGCCCTGAGCCGGTCTGTAACCCCGTTATGTCGGAACTGATGTGAAGTCACCGCATATTCCTCGCCATTTTCATCCCGGACATCATATCTCCTGCAAATTTCTTTTAGCTGGTAGGATACATGCGTCCATGACGCCACACTATATCTGTTTTCCGAATGCCATACACCGTCTAACAGAATCTGTGACCGATATGCAAACAGCGCCCCTTTCTTTTCTTCCGGCAAATAACTCTGATACGACATTGCCATTTTCTGCTGTTCCAGAATTAGAGCAATCAGATGTCCTCCCATTTCCTTATTTTCTATGTGAATGGTGCGTATGATTGGCTCTTTGTACCCGCCATTTTGTTTCCACATAGGAATAAAGATACAATAATGACCGTCAAAGGGTTTGATACATTCAATCTTCACACCCAAAATTTCAGATATCCTTGAAGGAATCAGCCGCAGTAGCCAGTAAATGCACCGCATCGTAACAGGGATGTCCTCTTCCATAAATATCCGATCAAGCTGTTTTACCGCATGCTCTGGTATATATTTCTGATCTACAAGCTGCTTCGCCTGATAAGGATTATTGTAAAATGGATTTATCAGTTTCATTTTTTCAAAATCGCTCATCCGCTTAAGGAAAACGCTTACGTCTGACCAGATACTGCTTCTGGTACTTTCACTATAACCTTTCCCATCCAGAGATTCTTTAAACCGGGAGGCCGTTGTTACCTGAATTTCAGATAACGGAACACCCGCCATGAATCTGAGAAAGATGGCGATATTCCCCACGTCTCCGCAAACGGTACCTACGCTCTTCCCCTCTACTAACCGGATCAATGCAAAATATTTTACCATTTCCTTATACTTCTCTGGAACCATAGAAAAGTAAATCGTAACCTTGCTCAGATGCTGCGACTGGTTTTTAAGGCGCTTCTCGCAAATCCATTTATCGCTGTCAAAGGAAATTCTGTCAGATAAGCTGTCCAAAAACTCCCGATACCGTTTTTCCTCACATTTCCTGTAATATTCTATATATTCCTGTTTTGGTATGGCGCTCATCTGCTGTCACCCCCGCTTCCCTCTATTGTTTCCACTATATTCCTATAAGCAGCCAGCAACTGCTTTTCCTGCCGGTATTCGATATATTCTTTATAATCTGCAATTCCCACCTGTTGATAGCCCTTTACCAATTCCTGTACCCGCTCATCCTGGTCCTGAAGCAACTGCTTCCAAAATGGCAGATACTTTATCCCTGTACACAGATGCGGGCAATTGGCGCAATGGACAGAACGGCTACGGCTTTTGCAGGCACCCTCACACAATTTCCTCGTACAGAAACCGAATTCTACCCGGCGCTTTCCCAAACGGAAATCCACATATAAGAGCCTCCGTTCTTCTTCAGAGAATGTGGTAAGCTGCTCATTGGATAACAGCAGGTGAAACTGTGCTTTTAAAAATTCCGTATTCATTTCCGCCAATCTGGCTGATTTTACTTCTGCATAATACTGCATGACTGTACTCTGGCTCAAATGCCCCAGCTGATAGACAATCTCCATGGTTGTGGCGCCATTCTCGATCATATTGACAACAAGCGTTTTACGGCACTGTCTACTGGTAAAGTTCCAGAGCTCGCCACCGTCATCACAAATCTCGTATTTATAAATCAGAGTATTGATTTTTTTGATAAAATACTCCACATTCAGCATGGAAACCTTATAACCTTTATTCTGGTGCAAGAAAATATAAGGAAGGTCATGCTTTCTGCGGAGTTCCTCACTGGCAGTAATCTGCATTTCTATTTTTTCTGCCAGCTCCGCCGAGATATAAACCGTATGATGTTCACCAATGCCGTTGCGGCGTCTGGCCTTTAATGTCTTGTAAGGGATATATTTCAGTTTCACTGCACCTTCATAACGTGCTGTTTCAAGGCAGTCAGCCTCTAAAAACGCTACCTCTTTGGCCCTCATTCCGGTTTCAGAGAAAATCTGGAATACCAGCCTGTTCATCTCGTCCAGTTCCCCCAGCCGGCCAGAAAGTTCTGATATTACCTTATCTGGAATATAGGGCGTGTTTTTATGGTATTTCTTAGCATTAACAAAATGCAGGCTCTCAAACGGATTGCTGTGAGGCTTGGGGAGCTTGCTGTCATTCTCATCAGAACAGAGATAACGGTAAAGAGTGCGGCAGGCGGAAAACATCGTCATGATTTTTGATTGATCCATCTCATTTTCTAAAGATAGCTGCAGCTTTTTAACGTGCATATAATCTATATCCGAAAAGTACCGGATATAATCATCCATTTCACAAAGCCGGTTTGCCGCGTCAAAAATGGAGAGATGGCTTCTGTCACTGAATCGGATATGGCCGGAAAATCTCACTTTCAGGAAACACTTTATTTCCTTTCGGAGTGACGGTTGGTTTACCTTACGAAAATCCACGGTTAGCAGTTTAAGTCCTGTGCCATGTTTCTGATACAAGCTCCACATATCCTTTTGCAGCGATATTTCCTTCCTGTTTTCCTTAATGAACCGTGTCCTCTGTATCTCTGTTTCTTCCTCTGTAATCTGCTTCAGCAGCTTCAAAAAATCCGGTGAGGCTCCGGTAAAACCTGTGCGGCTGTCATTTCCGAAAATAAATGTATTCATTTTTGTAAGACTGATTAATTCCCGTCTCCTCGTATAACTATCGGCAACATCTTTCAAGTAAGCATACGTCTGATCTGGTATCTGCATCAGATACCGGGATACCCTTACATCACCTACCCGCTTTGATACTTCCGCCAACGATAAGCCACTTTTCATAAGCGGCAGTATAATTGGTATCCAATGCTCTGCAAAAGCCGATTCATTAATCTGGCAAAAATCTCCTCCATCCGCCCTATCTAAAATATAGCGGAAATCATACTGGATTGTTACTGTTTCATTTTCCAGCATCTTTGCAAACACATACTCATAACCGATGAACTTAGATTTTAGGCACTTTTCCCCATCCGCCCACTCCTGTGCAAACTGTATCGCATAGTATGAAAAGCATCGTAGGAACGCTTCCCTGCACGATAACCCGATTGCAACGAAAGCAATCCCTCCAAAGAAGCAAAACGCCTCACAAAGCCCAATATTATCCTGTTCATATGCCCTGTTTTCTAAAACACTCCGGTACTCCTCAATTTTCTTCCTCATTACCGGCTCCGGGTATTCCTTCCGGTACGGCAGACGCACCTCGATTCCCTCGATATCCCAGACAGCAGATGCGGTAATCCTCTGTATAATTTTAATCATTACCGCCACCATCCTTTTTACTATGGCGCTTGTATGCGGCATTGGCCATGATTTCACTGTTGTGGTTCATATATGGCTGAATGGAATCAATCTGCGACCAGCCAAACAATGCTTTGATTTGGATATCCGACTTTTCCTGCTCCGGATGCAGCGCGTTCTGCTCCAACACTTCCATCACCTTCGTGCTTCTGCCGCTGTGAGTTCTGACATTCTCTGATGAAATGCCACAGTGTGCAGCACAGTTCCTCAGTATCTTACGGTAGTTATGGTAGGTAAGAGGCTGTCCCACGGACTTCCCTCGTAAATTAAGGAATATCCAGTCACTAATGATACCTCCTTCATTCTCAGCAGACGGCCGTTCCGTAAAAAGATAATCATTCAGCGTCTTTGCTGTCTCCTCACAAATCCGCACGGTACGGAGCTTATTTTCATGTCCACCAGATGCCGCCTGCCTGCGTTTGGAACGTGAAGGCTGTATCAGCCGCTCCATTGCCTGATAATCGCAGAGACGCATACTCAGCACCTCGTCTATCCGGAATCCCTCCAGCGTCAGCCTGAACACAGCTTCATCCCGGGCAGACCTCATCTCCTGCTGTAGTTTCAAATAGAAATCGTTTTACCTGAAATCGTTTTTCCATGGTCCATCCTTCCTGCGCCTCTGGCACAGGCTAACTATACCATGGATCCATACCATTTACTCCTTTTATCCGGCATAATTGAACATTTCCTGAATACGCCTTACTAACTCAGGAAGCACAACATCCCCGAATAAAGCGTATAATCCAGCCAGCAATAAAGCGCCAAGCACCACCGATATCAATATGACAATCGCCGTATCGATGTAGCCTTCCCCTCTTTTGTCCGACAGGATATATCTTGTCTTTACATATAAATCCTTTGCTTTTAACTTTATGGAATTTTTCATCTCTTTCATAGGATTCTACCTCTTTCTTTATGGTTTATATCGTGTACATGAAACAGGGAGGAAAACAGTGCCCCAGCTTAAACCACCCCTTCTGCCAATCCCTTATACTTAAAGGGATTAACCAACGGATATATCGTGTACATCTATATGGTGTTACTGAAGTTAACAAAATAATGCAGAATCGATGAAATTTTCTGCACCTTTATCCCGAAGGATCAAGGAAATACGAATTGCTGTTCTTACAGTTACTTTCTCAATTTTCTTAAACATATGGCTACTCTCCCTTCTATTTTTGCGTTCTATATTTCCTGACTTCCCAGCAGCATAGTTTCTTCACTTTCTACAGGCTCTTCTGCCTCCATCCCCATATTTGTCAGTTCAGCTTCCTCCGGCTCTGGCTCTGCTTCTGCCTCCTCCTCTAATTCGACGTATTCGTCATCATCATATTCCTCTTCATACTCCTCTTCATACTCTGTCTCCTCTTCCTCTAGCCCCATGTCCTGTAAATATTTCTGTATGACAGAACGATCAAACTGCTCTCTCATCTCTTTTGACTTAAAATAGCAGGCATCTTTGTAATGCCCCTGATTCCAATCCTTAATTCTTGGCATTACAACTTCTAAGCCATAATCTCCTTCCCGAATCTTTACGTTTCGAATAGTAAACAGGCCATTTACCTCCACATTGGCAACAGCTAGATTATCCGCTGTGTGAAATGCTTTTAAATCCACTTCTGTCTTGATTTCCTGTCCAACTCTTCCACTTTCCGCTGCTGGCATCTTCTTTTCCTCCATCTTTCTAATTATATCGTCGCTGGTTCCTGACTTGAGAAAGCTTCGATCTGGCCTTTCTCAAATGCTACCTGTTCAAATCCGTAATGGTCTACATAGTAAAACCGGCTGCCAGATGAATCATAAAGTTCAATGACATCTGAAATTGATATCGGCCTCCCTGAAAATCCCGAAGGAAGTTCCTTGTAAGCTTTATCAAACCGGTCATATATTTCTTCCAGATCATTCGTATCCATCTGGCTCTGGTAAACCATCTGGTAATCAGTCCGTTCCGGCTCTCCATAATCCCTTTTTAACACTGCATAGTCCAGAAACTTCTTTTCCGGAAGTGCATCTGCCTTTATTTGATAAATCCGGCAGTCTTTGAACCGTTTTCCTGCCCGCTCCCCTGCCTGCACCCCCGCAGCCAGGCGGTCGTAAACGCCATTCTCCCATACTATGTGTAGTCCTTTCTTTTCTTCCAGGTATCGTTTTAATACTTCGTTCTCAAACATTGTATCTATAACAGCCGATTCCCCTTCCACATACCCTGCCAGATTTCCAAAGTATTCAACAATCCCGTCCCTGACCTTGATTCCTCCCACCGGCTCACCTCCTTCATCAGCAATGCAGAAACACACGCCGCAGGTTATTTCAGATCTTTATTTGTACTCACAGCATTGGCCTGCATCATACCGGCAAGTTCCGTCATGAGGTTTAATAGTTTTGCATCAGGCATCTGCTTTACTGCGGCTCGGACATACGCCTCCATGGCTTCATTGGACTGGTCTCCCATCTCAATCAGTACTGCCTTTTTGATTTCAATTCGTCCCCGTTTATCCACAGCAATCTTTATGACGTCTCCGCAGCCAATCCCTGCCGCCTCCCGAACCTCTTTCGGGAGATAAAGACGGCCTTTTCCATCTACCAGGCGGTACATTTCCTTAACGTCGCTCATACAGCCCCTCTTTACTCATAATCAACTTTACTTTTTCTGGAGATATACCAAATTCCGCGCACAGATTTAAGATTGCCTTCGGTACCAGGATCTCTGCATCGTCGGCTTCTGTAATTGTAATAGAACCGTTATTGCAGACTACATCTAAATCTGCTTTTATATCGATCCCTGCTTCTTTTAGCAGTGATTCCGGAATAATCAACGGAGATTCACCTTCTAACAAACCATCCGTCGACTGCATTTCCTCTATTTCCTTCTTATCCATTTTCCCGTTCAACCGTTCTTCCTCCATACATTCCAACCTTCTACATTTCCCACTCATTCCTGCAGTTACCACTGTCATCGAAAAGCCCGATCTGTTGAGGCATTGTTCTGGCCCGTTCTGTCGTATCATAATTCGAAATAAACAGTTCCTCAAATTCCTCTCCGCTGTTATAGCGCTGGGCCAGATTGTTGCTTCTTTTCACCGGTTCCATCAGAAAACCTTTATAAAGTTCTTTAATAAAATCACAGTCATTGTACGAAACCAGCCATTTTCCCTGTACGTTCTTAAGCGTATCTCTCAGGCGGAAATGGTCTTCTTTTCTGAATTCCACTTCATAATGACCTTCCGTCTGATAATACGGTGGATCACAATAAAAAAAAGCATCGGTCCGGTCGTACTGATGGATCAATGCTTCAAAGTCTTTGTTTTCTATCACAGTATTTCGTAGTCTCAAACTTCCACGCCAAATTAATTCAAATGTTTTTCGGATATCCGATGGCTGGCACCCAAAAGAAGTACAGCCGCTCCCGTAACTGTAACGAATCAGCTTATAAAAAGCCACAGCCTTTTTCACATCATCTGCAGTTCCATTCTTCTTTAAAAGCAGTTCCAGCTCCTGATATTCCAGATCGGAAAAATAATGTCTGGCTATCTCCAGTTCTCCGCTTAAACAGGAATTCTGAAGCGGCTCTCTGCTTAAATAACGTTTCAGAAATTCAAACTCTTCTCTCCCATTCAGCGGCAGAAAATTCAGTTCCTTTAAAAATTCCATCGGCTGGTCCCGCACGCACCGGAACAGGTTTGTCAAATTGGAGTTGTAATCGTTATAGACTTCCATCTGATCCGGTACCTTACCAAACAACACCCAGCCTCCTCCACCAAAGACTTCCACATATCTGCTGTAAGCCGGGGGAAGTCTCTGGTATATCAAGTCCCTCAAAGCCTTTTTTCCTCCAATCCAACTGATAATGCTGTTCAAACGAATTCCTCACCTCCAAATCATTCCTCTGATTATCGATTCAACACTAGTTGCTTTCCGGAAACCATTTTGGAGGTATTTTACTAAGTCCCAGTTCCCGGATAAAACCGGCATGGATAATCAACCGGAATATACTATCTTCCACCAACTCCTGGTCCACAAGATCTGCCAGCTTCACAAAATCAGTTCCATAATAAAAGTCCCTGGCCATATGAAACAGAACATATCCATCCATGCCGGATTCTGCCAGACGGATTTCCCAAAAATGAATTTCTTTCGGAGTTACTGCATCTCTGGATATTTTCCAAAGTCTTTCATCCGCTGATAGTAAAAACAAACCGGCATCATACGCTGGTTTTTCCTTTAGAGGCACCAGTCCCGGATATTCCTTCAGCAGTTCAAAATGCCGCTCATGGTTATCATTTCGATACACATTGTTCTTTTCGTTTTCCTCTCTGGCCATCTTCTCTATTCGTTTTCTAAAATCCATATCAGGAATCCGTTCCATTAAGAGCGCCAGCTGCTCCCCATACGTATTGGCTGCACCTCGATGATTCCTTGTCAGAAAGAAGTCTGCGACTGCCTGATCTTTTAAACGTTTTGCCGGACAGCACTCACTGCCTTCCCGCATCAGTCTCTCCACTCCTGCCAGCTGCGTTCCTGTCATAAAGTATGTCATATCATTTCCTCCAACAAAAAACAGCCTTTTGGCTGCGCGTCTTACAAGTTTCCATTCTTTTTCAGTTATCACGGCGGATTTTCTTTTCTCCAGTCAGGTAGATCAATCAGTCCAACCTGTCCGTCTATTGTTTCATTCTCCATCCACCAGTCAAAAACGTCCATGGCTGTCTTCCATTTCGTTTCAATCCCTTCTTCATGGATACGTTCCAGCATTCTGCCAAAGGCACGAATATAAGCCTGCTTATAAGCAGGAAACAGACGAAATTCCGTCCACCGGTGTCTTCCTGCCATCGGACACCCCAGGCAGCCTACTCTTAGAAAGCCTTCAAAATACAGAGGATTTACCTCCAGATGCTCAGACTCAATATAAGTCCATACATCTGCATCCCGCCAGTCCACGATCGGATTACAGATTCGCTTCCCCTTAATTGTACAGCTTTCAAACAACCGCCGTTCCTCATCATTATCATTATTTAAAATAATTTTCTTCTTTGGATCCCGTGTAAAGTTCTCATAGACTCCACGATTATTTTTTCGTTTTACACTTTCTGCCCATCGTACACCGGTCGTAATAAAACGGTTCTGACCAGCTTCTTCTTTTAGGACCTGACAGCAGTAACGCTGGAGCCTGGTGGGCGGAAACTTCTTCATTGGTATCAAAGACCACATAGTCACCCGTTGATTTTTATAATACGGGTAGCTGATACTGCAGGAAATCCCCTGCTCTTCCAATTCTTTAAATATCTTTCGTACATAGTAGACAGTCGACGGTGCATCGGCTGTCGTAAGATTATGTTGAATCTCAAATGGGATTCCTGATCTTCTGACAATTTCCCTGCATACCGCGCTGTCCTTTCCTCCGCTGTCAGTAACAAGCAGGGGCTGCCCATAAAGCCGAAATGACATCTCTGACGCCGCCCTCACCCGTTCAATCGCTTTTCTCTCTAAATCCAAGTATTTGGAGAGTCAGATATCTGTTTTCCGGCCGGAACTCTTCCTCCCTTCTTCTGTTTTCTTGCAAGATCTATGAACAAGGCATCGATTTCTTTACGCCTGATTCACCCAAAATAGAAACAACCGAGATAACCTGGTTAATACCAAAGCTTATCCATTGTAATAAAAAAACACCGGTTTTATCCAGTGCCTGACTAATGCTGTTAATTTATATGATTCATTACCGAATATTCCTGGTCCTTAGACTGGCCTTTTAACTCCGATTCCGGCTTAATAAAGAATTGCTGATCCGACTGCCAAAAACGGACACACAGTACCCCGTCATTAACTTCAATTTCATTCTGTTCAAAACCTTCTCCGAATCCATCGCTGCACTGTCCTTCCCATTCACTTGTTATTGCGTTTCTTTCACCTGCTGTTAATTCGCCGTTGGTTTTCACCTCTAAAACTCCCCATAAGCGATCATTCCATTTTTCCACACCTGGAGTCATGGCGTAAACTTTTTGTTTTAAGAGCAAATTATCAAGGAAATCTGCCAGGCCACGTTCACACTTCATTTTTTCCAGTTCTTCCTCAATAGCCTTTGTTATCTTTTCTTTATATATACACAGTACCTCTGCTCCTATATCGACTGGTTCATCTTCCATAACGCCAAAACCGGTTTTAAGATACAGTTGTCCTGTTAATGGAGAAAACAGCCGAAAAGTATTCAGTTCTTCTGACAACAGTTGAATTGGCCGGTCTTTTCTTCTGACAAACCCATAAGTTGTCGAAACGCAGACATTCTGTTCCTGGTACTTTCTGTCGCAGCCAGCATGATCGAATGAAATCGGTTTTTCTGATAATATTTGATAGTCTTTTAAATGTTCGGCAATTTCTATTACCTGATCCAGTTCAAAAGGCGCCTCTGCTTCTAATGCGGCCAGAAATAAGTTCCGTTCTTCTCCCTCTTGATTTAAAGCCAGCTTCTGAAGAATAAAAGCAAGTTTGTTGAGTTTTTCGATAGAATTCTCACAAGGCAGACGTTCTTCTAATCCAGGTATTTCAGAGCGTATAATCATGTCCTGGCATTCTTCGAATGAATGAATCCTTAATTTTCTTAAAGCATGATCCATTTTTTCTTTGGGAGCTGGCAATGACAAAGAGAACTTACCCGGATACGTGTCTGTATGAAGCCAGATTGAAAAAATACAGTTTTTCTCATATCCTGGATAAGGCAGCCGCTCTCCATCATAGACTGCATCTAACTCTGCATTTTCATATACACACCCGTACTCTGTGACTATATACCCTTTCGATAAATCTATGCGAGACTCTTTCTGTACGGAATCTAAATCCCCTAGAATATAACTAAATTTGTCCAGGTTACAGGAAAGATTAATCAGATCGACCAGCGTCTCCGGCCGTTTCATAGCGATTGCAGAATTAAAGATCATTAGTTCCTCTTCTGTCAGGCCATCAAGTCTGCATGCAAGAAAGCTCAGTTGATTGACACTTTGGCCCGTAAGCACAACCTCCGGCAGAACTTTTTTCATCTCTGGCAACGGAAAATCCGGATAAGCTGTAGAATTTTCCAGGACTCTCCTTCTGCGGTTCCCATAACTTCCATAGCGTCTTTCCATTTCGAACATTGTGGTGGGTAATATAATTTCACTGCTTTTGTTCAATGACTTATCTAAATAAAGTTTAAACATAACGTTCTCCTTTTAGCTATCTTACTCTGTATGAGTGTTCATTACGTGAGTTCCCTCTGTGCTGCATGACTGGATAATTCACGTTCCGTTTCAATGGTAAAATGCAGTGCATGACCGGAATCCCAGAAAATTGCGAAGAGCTCTCCTTCCTGCACATTGATGACCCGTTCATAAAATTCCAGCCCCCAGCCATATTCTGCCTGAAGAGTCCACTCGTTGACTAACTGCTGATATTCAAAATCCGTCAGCGGCTGGCTTAAGTCAACATGAAGAGCCAAATACAATTTCCCATTAACAATTTCTGTATGCGGCCGCATGGCTTTCACTTTTTGCTTCAATAATTTATTGGCAAGATAAATCCCTAATCCCCGCGGACCACACTCCTCCAGGCTTTCTTCTATCCGTGCCTGTATCACGGCCTGATATCTGGTTTCTTCATCTCCTGCAAGAAGAACCGGTACTGGCTCCGTCCTCTCAGCCTCATATATCAGAAGAACGATTTGGCTGTAAAGGCTGAATGCTGATTCTTCCTCCTTCCTTACTAATGGCCTTTTCTGATTGCGGACATAACCAAATTCCGTCTTTATGATCCCCTCCTGTTTCGTCCACTCCCTTTCCACAAATTCAGGATCAGCATATTTCTTTTTATCGTAATTAAGAGAAGCTGCCTTTCTCTCCCACAGATACTCTACATATGGCCTTTGATAATAGTCCCATGGAAGCAGCTGGTAATCTTGATAGTCTTTTATGATTTTTATTACTGCATCTGTGTCTTCTGGTATTTCAGCTTCTAAAAATGCGAAAAGTTCTTTTTTATCATAGCTTCCGTTCTGACATATCTCCTGCATTGCCCAGGCAATCTGGTTTAATTCCTCCACACTGCGAAATGGAGGCAGATAATCATCCATACCACTAAATTCAGGTATATATTTAAAATGAAAGGTTCTGGATTGCAGGAATACCGGTATTCCATTTTGATCCTTCATCTCTTCCATCTGATCAGCCGGTATCGGGAGAGAAAGCTCTCGCTCTGTATACTCAGGATCTCCCTGAATACGCATGATGCGAAAAATTCATTCCTGCAATTTGAATTCCTGATTTCTTTGGCATTATATTTCTGACGTGGTTTTTCCTGATCCATGAAACTCCTTTCTTCTACATCATAAGCTATGTTCTTCAATCATTCATTTTCAGTCAATGGGATCTGCACAATGTTCGCTTTATATATTAAACTGCAGCTTTATCAAACCATGCCATTTTAGTCTTGCCATCAAAGATTCATCTGTGGTCCTCTTGATAGTCCTTCCTCCTGAAACAGGCCGATGTAGTAATCTACCATCTCCGCCATTTGCTGATAATCGCTTTCAACCGGTTTATAGACATACCAATCCGTTTTATGGGCATTTTTCCAGATATGAGGGCACAATCCGTCCTGAAAATTAATATTACTAACCGCTTTGATACCTAAAACATCTTCAAAACGCAAGTTATTTTTATCAATAACTCCCTCATTCCTGTTAATCATAGTCATTGACAAACCATCATAAATAGACAGCTCAGAGCGAAGGAATTCCAAACGAAGCCGAATATCTTCACTGATTCTTATATAGCCAACATTTCCTACAAACGTAACCATTCCGCAGAGCTGACACATATCGGTAACCTTTTTCAATTCCTGCTGTAAAAATGTCATAGTACCTCCTTCATTTTTAAATACCATGAAATCTAATATTTATTTTTCTTCATTTCATCTGTTGTCCGCTGCATTCCTCTTGATCAGATATCGGAGAGATATCTTTGAAAAAATATTGCAGCCTTCCTTTCATGCTTGCAAAATTTTCAAATTCAGGCATGATAACGGTAATAATCACAGCGTCGAGAAACTCTTTTCCCTTATGAATATGATAAAATTCTTGGCAGTCTCCCCAGTATCCGTCTCCTCCGGTATCAATCACATCTGTTCTTTCGTCGATATTTAGAAGATAGGCTGCAGTATCAACTCCAATCAATTTCCCCTTCTGTTTTTGTGTTTCATACATATAACCTTTCATATAAGTATCTATTAAGCCATATCTGGCCAGGTAGAGAACCATTTTACTGTCCTCGATCCCATTTTCCTCCAGAACCACTCTTGCCTCAAAATCTTTTGATGGCTTATAATCGCCTACTAATCTGGATAATTTTTCTTCGTCAAAACGTTCAAAATACATCGGATCGCCAAATTGTATGTGACTGGGACATTTTACAGAATAAACTTCTCTTTTCATTTATTGTCTCCTTAAAAAATATAATTTTCAGGTTATCTCTTCCTGCAGCATTATTCTAAACTGTTCAGGCTCGATTTTTTTTCTATTAAAAAAGCAAGCAAGCTCTAAAAACTCACCTGCGGGCCAATAAATAAACTAAGTTTTGCCGGTTATCAGTACTTTCCAAAACTTTTTGGTTATCACATTTCCTCTTTAAACGCAGCAAAACCCCGGTTCAAAATCCTCGAACCGGGGTATGTCCTCCAATATCATAAAAATCATTCCGCATGTCCTTATAAAACTCCCTTATCAGCCCGGTTTCAACACAGATATCTCTTCGTGTTAAATAATAACCAATTCACTTTCACGGGCAGGTAAAATCAGCTCATGATCATATTCCATATCGCGCAGAACGCCTCGTCCCTTACCATTTATTGGAATTTTTATTTCCTGATCACACGTATTTACGTAAAAATACTGGTTTTCTGCAATTTCTCTGGTCTGGATTCCCCTTGGTACAATCATTCCCCGCTTTAGTCCCAATTCATCGGTAAGTATATCAAGCAGCCATCGGATCAACGCTACATTGCTCTCAGCTGCCACATAAAATGCTTTTCCTTTTCCATACTGATTCATAGTGACTGCTGGAATATTCTTTTCTTCGAAATATGCATAGACATCCGCTCCCCGCGGTTCTAGGACTTCATAATATGATATCTCAAGCGGTTCTGTCCTGCTGACGCCCTCTTTGCCTTCCTCCGCCATGTTATAACATGATACGTCTCTTACTGCCCGCAATCTCTCTCTAACCGTTCCTTTATCATTGTTCCTTTCCGTCCCAGAAGAGAATGTCCATGCCATATCCGTCCGGAAAAATCCGGCCACACGAATTCCGAAAACGTCTGCCATGTATCCAGGCTTTGGTGTAGAAAAAACTTTTCCGGTTTCATCTACAGATGCCGAATATCCCGTCATTATAACGGTTCCACCCTGGTCCACATAGCGTCTGACTTGTTCGGCAGCCTCCTTCCCTATCAGAATATGTCCCGGTATAATAATCAGACGGTAATTATTTTTCAAGTTTCTTAAATCCACCACATTATAATCCCTGTTGCTCTCATAAAATGCTTTGTGAACCTCCACCATATTCTGGTGGTAAGTCTGCTGATACTGGGCAGCCCCATACTGGCTGACCCAGGCGCTGTCATAACTGTATGCAATCGCTGTATCAGGCTTCGGCAAATATGGAAAACCATACTTCTGAAGTTTATTCATATCTGCGGCAATCTTCTTATATTCATCATAATTGGCTGTTGGAATTCCATCGTGGCTCAAAAGGCCAAATAAGTACTGTTCTTCTCCTCCCAGCATGCTTCTCCATGTCCAGCCCAAAATCATCTCCGCTCTGTTAAGCAGACAAAGCATGGCCATCATATGCAAGGCTCCTGGCGGTCCACTCATGATTCCTCTGCTTCCCGACTGGAACTCCAGACACCACATAGGTTTTCCACTCTCCGAAAGCCTCTGCATATAAACGGTACTCATATACTGGTACTTCTCCCCTGTAGAATAACCCGGATAAAATCCAATCCCCGGATAATCCACAAAAGAATCACAGAACTTTAGGTAATCAAAGCCATAGTGATCTTTTTCAGCATAATGATTAGATGAATGAGGAATCCCCGGTGCATTTTTTTCCACTATCTTTCGCAATTTTACGATAAACTCACCGTTTTCATCAGAAAAGAACCTTCGCATATCCAACCATGCCTCCGGTGCACCTGCAGCAAGCTCGTTCTCCTGCAGCACGGCATCATCAAATGATGTGAGTTTCCTGCTCCATCGTTTTGCAGCCCATGCCTCATTCAGCGCCTCCACATTTCCATATTTCTTTTTCAGCCATTCTGAAAACCTCCGCCTCGTATCTTCAGAATGAGAAAGGAATCCATCTCCAATTTCATTACACAGACCAAATGCAACCAATGCCGGGTGATTCTTATACCGGCATACCAGTTTTTCTGCAAACCGCATCGCATACTGTTGATAGGCCGGATCAGATACATCTTCCATATATCTCCTCAAACTGTCCTGCCTTGTCCCGCTCTTTCCATAAATATTACAGCCCGGGCACAGTTTGTGCACCCAAATCGGTGCAGGCCGCATGGATATGTCTAATAGAACCCCAATACCCGCCTCCGCAAATAAATCCATTACCCGGTCAAACCACTCAAACGTATACACACCCTCCTCCGGCTCATAACTGTCCCAGCATAAATGCCCCAGACGGACGGTAGTAAAACCGGCCTGTTTCATCAGATTAATATCCACTATCCATTGTTCTTCCGGCCAGTCATGAGGATGGTAGTTGGTTCCTATATAGAGTGACATTTGCTCACCTCCAGCTTAAATTCTTTAAAATCAACAGCCCCATTTCCCTCGTAAATGAAAGAAAGTAGCGCCTGTCTATCTTTATGCCTTACTTCCAGGGGAGCCGTATATTCCGTCCATTCTCTGGTATCTGTTTCTATCTTTATTTCCCCCGCCTCCCTGCCTTCCTTCCCCAGACGAATACGAATTTTCCCAACGGCTTTTCCTCTGACTAAAACCGATACTCTTGTGTTTTCCTCTAAATAAAAGTATTTAAAGCTGGCCTCCTCTCCATCCCGCATGTTTGCTATATACTGATGAGATTTTTCCTGAGTAATATAAGGGTATTTCTCAGTCATGTTTTCCGGCAAAGAAAATACAGCGCCATCCTTCCCCCGCAGATTACATGCAATCGCCGCAGGATACTTTCCTTCTCCTGCCAAAGGACCAATATTTAATCCACAGGACGTCATTTCCACTTGTGGTATAGAACCGTCTGGAAGTATAGTTATTTTTTCCGCACAGGCCTGTCTGGAAAACTGAGTTCGATTTGTATGGCGATGATAAAAGATATACCACTGTCCAGCAATATTCTCCATTCCCCCGTGTATATTACCTGTGAAATTCAGCGCCTCATTCCTTCCTCTTCCACGATATCCCGTATCTCCCAAAGCTATAATCTGCTGTCCGAATCGGTACTCCTTATCCGGCCATAGGCTGACTGCATAACAAAGTGCGTTACTTTGTATATCAGAATATACAAAATAATACATGGATCCTACTTTTCTTACAGAACTGGCTTCAAAGAATTCATGCCCCTCAAAACCAGTCCCAGCGCTATTTCTGATATCAGGTATCAGCGGCCGTGGTGATTCCCTTAAGGTTACCATATCGGAGCAGAGCCTCATCACTTGTGAACGTTTCCTTGGATTCTCTCCCTGACTCCTCGGTGCATTGCCAGAGTAAAGATAAATTTCCCCATTGTCATCAATAAAAACTCCGGGGTCAAATTGGCTATCATCCTCTTCCCCTGCCCCAAGAGCAGTTCCATCCGAATGTTTCACAAGATTCAAATACTCATATGGACCTTCCGGGCAGTCACTTACCGCTACACCGATCTCAGGCAGTGAGTCCAGACAATAATAAAGATAATACCTTCCATCAGGCCCCTGCACTACATCAGGTGCCCAAAGACAATGACTTCCATCAGGATTACGCGGATCCTGTTTTTTCCTGTATATGACTCCTTCCAGCCTCCAATTCGTCAAATCAAGGACATCAGCAGAGTAACACACATAATCCTCCATGCAGTATCTATCTCCACCAAATCGATCATGGCTTCCAAACAAGTAGATTCGTCCACCAAACACATGAGGTTCTCCATCTGGTATATACTCATTCAACGGCAGAAATGGATTATATACCTGTTTACGTTTTCTTTTCATGATACCACCGTTCCCTCCGCGTATAATCTCCGTTCTCTTCCCTCTATCCACAAATCCGAAGTAATCCGGAACTGATCATTAAGCCTGATATCCTGAGAAGATGATCCGACCAGAACTTCGCAGCTGCCAGCCTCTATTTTCCATCTTTTGTCTTCATCTAAAAATGCTGTCTGACTCATGTCAATAGTAAATGAAATCTTTTTATTCTCCCCTGGTTTCAATCTCAGTCTCAGGAAACCTGCCAGTTCCATCACCGGTCTGGTCATGCTTGCGTACCGATCCTTCAGATATAATTGGACAATCTCGTCCCCTGCTGTTTCACCCGTGTTTTTCACGTAAAATGACATTTCCAGCATATTGCCAGGTTCTATTTCCCTGCTGCTTAATACAAGTCTGGAATATTCAAAATCCGTATAGGATAAACCATAACCAAAGCAATATCTCGGTTCGAAAGGACGGTTTACATAGCCGGTAAATGCACCTTTTGTACCCTGATGGCAACCGGAGCCATTATAATGATTATAGTATATTGGCTCCTGCCCTGCATCATAAGCAACAGTTACCGGCAGTTTCCCGCTTGGATTATACTCTCCCATAATAATTTTTCCTAAAGCTTCGGCTCCCCTCTCAGCTGGACTCCATGCCTCCAAGATAGCTCCGGCACATCGTTCAGCCGCATCACTGGAAATAGGGCGGCCATCGAAATGGATACAAATCACTGGCTTATTCAATTTTTCTAACTTTTCTAAAAAGAGTTCCTGACACGGCGGCAGATTGATACTGGTGCTGTCGATTCCCTCTCCAGTAGAAGCCATAGATCCCGTACCATATTTCCCACCAACCGTAACAAAAACCAGATCAGCTTCTTTGGCCGCTTTCAGTGCCTCCGCATGACCAGACGAATCATCACCGGCATATGGGTATCCAAACGAATACGATATTTCTGTATCTGGCAATATTTGAATCAGCTGCTCCAACAGGTTTTTTGTGTTTGGTCTGAGTTCTTTTGCCAGCTTTTCTGCCATCGGATTCTCTTTCTGTACAAAAGACCCAGGATACGTTTCTTTTTCTGGATTATGGATAAGTTTCCCTGCTTTTACCTCATCCTCTTCCACTCCTGCCATTGTATTTTCTGCCCCCAGCCACCTCTCCGTCATGCTCATATAGGTATAACCTCCGAACATGGACCGGGTGGATGCTGCATGATAACCGATTACAGCTACTTTCTTGACCGGTACTTTTACAGGCAGAATACCGTTGTTTTTCAACAGCACAACTGATTCAAGCGCCGATTGAAGAGTTGTTTCATTTGCTTCCCCTGTATGAAATACTTCGGACAGCCTTTCTCCCTCCAAAGCATAGGGATTTTCGAAAAGTCCCCTCCTGAATTTTTCCGTCAGAATACGTTTTACCGCCCGATTTAAAATTTGGATATCCAGTTTTCCAGAAGCAAACCACTCGGCAAGTTCTTCATTAAAACAGTATTTTGACGGAAGTTCCATGTCAACTCCGGCTTCCAGCGCCATAGCTCCAGCCTCCGTAATACTTTCACAAACCTTTTGTCTCTCATGTATCTCCATCACCGCTTGATAATCAGACACAACAAGGCCGTCAAATCCCAGTTCATCTCGCAAAAGTCCTGTGAGTATTTCCTTTGATGCAGACACTGGCTTGCCATTTAAGGAACTGTAACAAGGCATTACCGCCTGAAGACCTGCCTCCTTTATAACTGCCTGAAAGGGCTTTGCATAGATTTCCCTGAGAAGGCGGTAGGGAATATCGCAGTTAGCAGCATGAATTCCGCCCTGAGAATCATGATAACCAATAAAATGTTTTGCCGTTGCCCCTGTTTGCATCCCATCTATCTTCTCGCATTGAATTCCTTTTGCATAAGCAGTTCCCATAACTGATGCTAGAACCGGATCTTCACCATACGTTTCTCCCTGTCTTCCAAACCGTGAATCTCTGGATATATCGAGGACAGGTGCTAAAACCATGGAAGCACCTATGGCCGCCGACTCACGCCCTATAATCTCTCCGATTTTTTCTTCCAGGACTGGATCCCAGGATGCCGCCCTTCCAATTCCAGAAGGAAAGCCAGACGCATCACGGATTAGAATTCCGCATAACCCCTCCATATGAAAGATAGCAGGAATGTGATGTTCACTTAACTCCATGATTTTATCCTGTATCATCCTCTGGTAGCGTGCAATCTCTTCCAGAGAAGTTATCTCTCTCATTGCAAAGCATGCTACCTGGCCAGCTCCATGAGGATATTCATTTTCAAGTTCTTTTTCTGAATAAACTTTTGGATAGTAGCCAACTAACTGGCCCATTTTTTCTTCGAGACTCATTTGAGCCAGCAATTCTTCCGCTCTTTCCTCAGACGCTTTTCTTTCAGTCATGATTGTTGTCTCCTTTTTTGCGCTATTTATCTATTTTATTTAAAACAGACTCCAATTTTTCGTATACCTTATTACCGGTTCCGTCTCCGTATCGTTCTGCAGCCTGTCTTAGCGTTTTATCCCACTGCCAAACCGGAATTTTTAACGTCCAGGGTAAATAATATGCAAGTTCTCTCCGTACCCTGGGGTTTTCCATTAATTCCTTCACATGGCAATCCAGACTGTACCATTTTCTTAACTGCTCCTTTGTTTTATAAATGACATGGTATTCTCCTGCCTCCACATAGCAGATTCCATTCTTTACATCGTCAAACAACGGATTGTTCTCTTTCCCAGAAAAGCAATCAGGGAGCAGCGGTAAGTTGACCTCTGCCCGACAGCCAAAAGGAATCGACAGCTTAATTTCCACGTGGTTTTCATCTAAAATATCCCATCTGCAGCAATATTTTCCTGCTGCTGTATGTAATTCTGCATTGCAAAAATGAAGTTTCCATGATAATGACGGTTGGATTCTCACAGCTCTGAATCCTGGTTTTTTCTCTACAGGACTGATCCCTGCACAATGCCGGAACAGCCATTCAACAATGGAACCATACGCGTAATGATTTAAGCTATTCATTCCAGTGGAAGATATCGTGCCATCCGCAAGCACACTGTTCCAACGTTCCCACACAGTGGTTGCCCCCAGCTTTATCTCATACAGCCAGCCCGGATACTCTTCATTAAGAAGAAGAATATAAGCCAGTTCATTGAGTCCTTCTTCCGACAGCTGGTTGCATAAAAGAGGAGTTCCTGTAAATCCCGTCTGAAGGCGGTATCCGTTTTCTTCTATTTTCCGTATCAGTTCTTTTCTGGCTTGGCTTCTGGCATTCGCTAGAAAGCGGTCTGGAACCACATCATACCGGAGCGTCAGCAAGCAACCTGTTTGGGTGTCTGCACAGCATCTTCCCGATGGAGAATAGTACTCATTTTGAACACCTTCCCGTATACGTTCTGCCAACTTCCGGTAATAAACAGCCTCCTTTTCTCTTCCTGTAATTTCCGCAGTTCTGGCTGTAATTTCTGCACTATTGGCAAAATAAACATCCGCAATAAATCCCGTATCTGTTGCTCCAACAGACATATCCTTCATCGATTCTGGCTGATCGAGAGCCAGCCAGTCTCCAAAATGAAATTTTTCTCTCCATTGGTGATTCGACCCATCTGTTCTTTCCACATAATCCACCCAGGCCTTCATACTGTCATACTGTTCCTCAAGAATTGTCTTATCACCATAAAATAAATAGAGATTCCATGGAATAATACAGGCCGCATCACCCCATACAGCGGATGTTCCCTCATTTCCGACAGAGGGAATTACATTTGGAACAAGTCCTTCCTGTTTCTTCTGTTCCTGCCACATATCAAAAAGGTATTTCCTGTAAAATGCATAGCAGTCTTTTAGATAACAGGCTGTTGCAGAAAACACCTGTGCATCTCCCGTCCATCCCATCCGCTCATCTCTTTGTGGACAGTCTGTCGGTACATCAATAAAGTTTCCTTTCATCCCCCATTCTGTATTGTGAACCAGTTGATTCACCAGTGGATGGCCGGTTTCTAATATTCCTGCATCCGGAATCTCAGAATAAATGACGAGAGCAGCAAAATCTTCAGGGTTAAAATTATGAATTCCTTCTATTTTCACATACCGATATCCATAATACGTAAAGTGTGGCCGTATCACGTGTTCTTTCCCGTCTGACCGATAGTTGTACTCTGCTTTTGCAGTTCTTAAATTATCTCTGTAAAAGTTACCTTCTTGTAAAATCTCCCCGAATTGCAGACGGATTCTGGCTCCTTCCGGTTCATGCACCTTTATTTGGAAAATGCCTCCTATATTCTGTCCAATATCGAGAACTGTTTCCCCCTTCGGCGTATGGATCACTTTCACCGGATATAAAATTTCATGAACTGTAACAGGTGTACTCAGTCTCTCAGTAAGAGAACTCATCGGTTCTGTGCATATCCGTGCATATTCCGGCTCCTGCTCTGGCAGCGTATCATCCCGTGTTTCACCATCGTAAATCGAAGAGGCTAATATCTTACTATACTGCACCTTCCATTTCTCATTCGTTCCTATTACTTCATGTGTACCATCTTCATACACAAGATGAAGTTCCCCGATAAGCTTCCAGGTATTGCTGTAATATGCTTTCCGGTTCAGCTTGCTGCTAAAACCGAATCTCCCTTTATACCAGCCATTGCCCAGAAGCACCTCTATTCTGCCTCCTTTCTTAAGTTCCTCTGTAACGTCGTACGTCTGATACTGCAGCCACTGATGATAATCGTTGCAGTAGGGAGTCAGATACTCATCTGATATTTTTTTCCCAGATACCATTGCCTCGTACAGACCAAGTCCGCATAGATACAGTCTGGCGTATTTTACTGGCTTAACTGTTTTTATATCCGTATAAAATACAGGATGACGCCCTTCATTCTCCCTGCATGTAATCCACTTTCCCAGCCAGCTTTCTCCCTGTTTTCCGGTCTCAAACCAGTTAACCTCACTGCAGGCTTCTTCTCCAGCGTCACTTCTTACAGCAACATCCCAGAAATACCGTTTTCGTGCTTCAGGCACAAAATCCACCTGATATGCAAGACTGTCAATCTCTGTGGTAAAACCAGAATCAAAAACCAGCTCTTGCATTATTTTATCTTTACTGATTCTTATTCTGGCCTCTTTCTGTTTTTTTCCCTTAGCGTCCTCTACAATGTAGGAGAAAACAGGCCGGCTTATCTTGAATCCCAGAGGATTTGTTAGATGATTAGTCTTTAGGTCAGTAACTCTCATCATTTTCTCCTTTCTGTCATCCTGTTTTCAGAAAAACAAAAACAGGCCTCTTCTTCCCATAACAATCTTTATTTTATCATGGGAAAAGAATGGCCTGTACTATACACTTTTTAGTTATTGGCATGGCTTTTTATAGTTATTTTACAGTGTCTGCATTTTTTTATATTCTCCCGGTTTTACCCCCACTCTGCGTTCAAATACCTTATTAAAATGGTTTGTATCTGAATATCCCACCATGGCACAGACTTCATAAATTTTCAAATCTGTTTCTTCCAGCAATTTTCTGGCACGGCTTACTCTCAATCCTGTTAAATAACTCTGATATGTTTCACCTGTTTTCTTTTTAAACAGTTGACTGAAGTAGTAAGGATTGATGAAAAACTGCTCTGAGATATCGTTCAGACTGATTTCCTTACTAAAATTCTTTTTTATATACTCCTTGGCTTCTTCCACAACATCCCGTTTTTCCGGCATATTTGCCTTAAGCATCAGTTCATTCATACTTTTTAATGTGTTTATAATAAAATTTTTAAGCTGCTCTATCGTCTGAAATCTGACTATACTTTCCAGAGACAAAATATCTCTGCCCAGATACTCATTGAGTTGAAACTGCATAAAAGGCATTTTTCGGATTCCTGTTAAAATAAGATTAAGGCTTAAGAGCTGGAGATCTTCCAGATTCATCTTTTTTTCCTGCTCTATCTTACAAAAAATTTTCTCAATCACACGTCGACAGCCGCTATCATCCATAGCGTCAATGCATCGTTCCAGTTCCTTTACCTCCTTTTCATCAATAATTCCCGGACTTCCCTCCATATCTCTTATTTCTTCATAGCTAATTACACATCCACTCCCTTTTAGCACTTTGTAATTCAGTGCGCATCTCGCTTCCTCAAAGCATTTCTGAATCTGGTCTGGCTTATGGTAAAGAAGACCTGCACCAGCGCTGACGCAGCTTCTTGTCTTTTCCGAAACAGAGAGGCGAATTCTGCCAAGAGCATTTAAGAAGCTGCGGTAATTTTTATCGCTGTTATAAGCCAGAAGCATGATCGCTTTTCTGTCGGTCAGTGGAATGACCATCTTTGCATCACAGAAATCAAGATTATTTTCTGCCGCATCTTCTAGAACATGGAAAAATATTGCACGATCCCCTTCTGCGCTACTCTCTTCTTTTTCAAACACTGCACAGCAATAGGCCCGGCAGGACAATGGAAATGACAGCAGTCCCAGCTGTTCCCTGATCTCCTTTCCCCTGGCTCCGGGAGAAATCAGCAGGTCTTTTAATTTGTATCCCTTCATATGGCGGCTGTAATTTTCCAAATCGTCTTCCAGCTGTTCCACCTTTTCATTCTTCTCCTGCTCTTCACGGATCGATTGGCAGGCTCTCAAAAATGCATCCGTCAGTTCTCCCTCTTCCACCGGCTTCGTAATATACTCCTCCACCCCCAGGCGAATGGCACTTTTCGCATATTCAAAATCTGCATAACCACTTAAAATGATAAAACGTCCTTGAAATCCCGCCATTTTCAAACGCTCTATCATCGCTATACCGTCAGCCTCAGGCATCCGGATATCGGTAAGTACCAGTTCCGGATGCAGCGCTAAAGCTCTTTCATATCCCTGATTTCCATCGAAAGCCAATCCCACTACCCGGCACTCCGGCACATACCGCTCAACAAGCAGTTTTAGTCCTTCTGCAATTCCTGGCTCGTCATCAATAATCAATACATGAAAACTCATTTTTCCTCCGCCCCTTCATCCATTTTCTCTATCGCTTCCCATACACCGGGGATAAAGATTTCAATTACCGTACCCTGACTGTCACTTCGAGTTATCTTAAGATAATATCGGTTCCCATACTGCAGTTTTATGCGCTCAGCAATATTCTTCAACCCAATACTTGTCTTTTTTCCTTCCGGCTCCAAAGATAATTTATCTGATTCCGCAAGTAATATACGGTCGTTGATTTCATCCATCCTCTCTTTGGAAATCCCTTTACCATCATCACATATCCTTAGAAGAATGTTTTTTTCATCCGTAACTATTCCTGAAATCATTATATGAAGAGGAGTACCCTGTCCTTTAAAACCATGTTCAATACAGTTTTCAATAATCGGCTGCAAGACAAGAGATATAATATATGCTTCCTTTATCCTCTCATCTAAATCCACCTTCAGGAAAAAGCAGTCCTGAAACCGCATATTCTGGAGTTTCAGATAATTCTCCGCATAATCAATCTCATCTCGGATCTGATTGGGTATCGTCCTGGTACTTAATGCCATGCGGAACATCTTTGCGAGAATCTTGATCATGTCAGCAATCTCATCCTCTTCATTTACAAGCGCTTTCATCCTGATTGATTCAAGCGTATTATAGAGCATATGAGGATTAATCTGTGTCTGCAGGGCAAGGAATTTTGCATTCTTCTGCTTAATTTCCGCGACATACACCTCTTCTATCAGCGTCTTAATTTTCGTTACCATGTGGTTATAGCTGGTTACCAGACTTCCAATTTCGTCATTAGATTTCTGTTCCGGCAAGACTTTATATTCCCCTTCCTCCACCTGCTTCATACGCTTTTGCAGCCTCCTGATAGGCTTTGTAATCGTCTGACTGAACAGTGAGGAGATAATTATCACGACAGCCATACAGCCCAATACCGCTGCCGCCGTTACATAGCCGATTTTATTAATCTTAAACAGCAAATCACTGCGTGGAATTACAGCATTAACCTTTAAGCCTGCCCGTTTTGTCTCATTAGTCAGAATCAGGAATTCTTCATCTCTTTTGTCATAAAGCAGAGGATTGTCTGTTTTTTTTGCCTCTTCCCATGTAAGTCGTCCGCTGGCCACATCAGAATCATACAGAATTCCGTTTTGAAAATCTGTAATGCTGATCTTTATATTATATTGATTTCGAGCCAGCAGAAAACCATCACTCAACTCAATCAGGCTGGAGGGTTCCAAATCGATAAGCAGGACTCCTACATTGGCGCCCCCATAATTTAAAATCTGGCGTCCTACCGTCAAAACGATTCCATCCTTATTTCTGTCGAAATACACTCTGTCATGAACTGCGGTTACTGTAAGTCTGTCTTCTGACTGAAGAATCTGCTCCAGCCATTCCTGACGCTTTAGCATCTCCACGTCGACATAGGCACCATCACTGCTGAACTGAAACACCTGGTCACGTTTAGTCAGCAGTGTAATACTTTTAATCTCCGGTTTCAGCGTCATTAAACGCATCATAATTCTACGCAGCGCAAGCTGCTGGTTAACCCGTTCTGTTATGGAGGCCTCCGAACCATCTGCCAGGCTGTAAATCACATCATTATCCACAAGCACTGACTTTGTAACCCTGTCATATTCTTCGATAAAGTCATCAATATTAGTTACAATCTGAGAACTAAACACAGATGCAAATTCCAGAGATGCTTCTTCCAGATTTTTTGCAGAAACTTTGTAGATAATAAAACTGGCAGCCAGCAGTGGAATAATACAGGCAAGAAGATAACTAAGCATCAGTTTTTGACTTATTTTCATATGAGCCTCCAGCAGTACAATTTTCTGAATACGACGAAAAACCTGTCATCAGCAGGCTTTTCGTTTTATATCTTATTTATTTTTGTGTCCTGGCGTACCATTCTCTCGCTGCCTTAGTGACAGCCTCTCCGCCTGATGCCTTCCATTTTTCTACAAATTCATCAAATTTTTCAATGGGATATTCCCCTGTAATAATTTTGGACGCATATTCCACATACAAAGTACGGTTCATGATATCTGGATACCCGTCGTAAACACTGTTGGGAATACCATCTCCCGCAATATTCTTTCCGTATTCAGGCATGCTTTTAACATTTGCTATGCTCTGATCAATTGCCCAAGCAGTTTCCTCCGACTTTACGTTTTCCAGGAGTTTAGTTATACTGTCAACGGTAGCTATATCATTGCCTGGCTGAAAAATTAAATTTTCCATAGTTTTTTTATCATCAGGAAGCCTCTTTAGCTGTCCATCTACCAGTGAAGAGTGTTCTCCCTCCACCCCAAGGAAAAATTGATCGCGAAATTCTTCATTACCATATGCATCAAGTACTTTCATGCAGGCATCAATTCTTTCCTGATCATCCGTATTTCTTACCACCCATTGAATTGATTTGATCTTTTTCTCCGTATAAAAACCTTCATAACCTGGTGCACTGATTGCTGGAAGTACCACCCATTCCGGTTTTACGCCGGTTGAATTAAAAAGCGTGTTGGCATATTCATAAGAGGACTGAGCCCAGTGATAGTAGACTCCTACGCGGTCAGAATTTATTTTTCCGTCCCAGCCCGCTTTGTCATTCAAAAGCGTTTCCGGGTCCATAAGACCTTCCTCATACAAGTTGCGGGCAAACAGCAGTGCATCCTTCATATTCTGCGTTACTCCAGAATAAGTCAGTTCTCCATCATAGATATCCCACTGCGGATATCCTTCCCACATTGCCACGCCATACATGGCAAACAGATAATCCATCCATCTCGCCTCCTGACGTCCTCCTGTTGGAATTTCATCAGCCTGACCGTTGCCGTTAGGATCCTGGGTTTTAAAAGCTCTTAAAACTTCAACAAATTCCTCCTGTGTCTTTGGCATAGAAAGTCCTAACCTGTCCAACCAGTCCTGACGAATCAGTCCACACATCAACGGATAATCAATAACGGTTGGAATCATATAGATTTTCCCTTCTCCGTTGGGATCATAAGACCTGATCACATCCCATGCCTCCTGTGGAATAGCTTCCCATAAATGAGGGGCCTTTTCCGGCAGAAGATCGGTTAAATCAAGAAGTGCTCCATTTCTGGCCAGTTCTACTTCCATTCCATTTACTGGCATAAACAGATCGGGAGTTTCCCCAGCAGCAATTTTTAAATTCAGTTGTTCCTGATAAGTAGTTCCTCCATTCCACTCCACATATGGCTGAATAATCCCAACTCCGAACATATCCTTGTACATATTATAAAGCGGTCCATCCTTCTTCACTTCCAAAAAACCGGTGTTTGTGTTCCACACTTCCAAATCCACCACTGTATCCTCTGACTCACTGTTCTGAACCGCTGTTTCGCCGGAACTCCCTGCCTGTTCACTCCCCCTTGTACTCTCTTTTACTCCGCAGCCTGTCGCTAAAGACACTGCCATGGTTCCCGCAAGAAGAAGCGCTATGATTTTGTACCATCTCATTTTGTATACCTCCCATAATTTATTATATCAATTTTTTTGATATCGTCTATAAACTTCGTACTATATTTCTCTGCGGCACTCAGCCTTTCACAGAACCGAGCATGGCTCCTTTTGCAAAATATTTCTGGAGCCACGGATAAACCGCAATAATTGGTATAATGGCAAACACGACTGTCGCCGCGCTCAAAGTGCTTTCCGTGTAATTGACGTTTGCCACCGCCGTAATATTTGCTATATCACTGCCTCCATTAATTAACTGCCTGATTTTTAACTGCAGCGGGAACAAGTCCGTCTTTTGAATAAACATCAGTGGATGCTGGAACTGATTCCAGATAGTTACCGCATAAAACAGCCCAACAGTCGTAAGTACCGCTTTTGATGAAGGAATAATAATCTTATAAAGAATCCGGAAATAACCGCAGCCGTCGATCATGGCCGCTTCCTCAACCTCGGCTGGAAACTGTTTAAAAAAGGTCCTCATAATGGCCAGATTATAGGCACTTAAAATATGAGGCAGCACCAACACCAAGGGATTATTAAACAGTCCCATTCCCTTCACTGTCAGGAAATACGGGACTACCGGAGCCTTGAATATCATGGTTATAATAACGTACAGCATCAGAATATGCCCCAGTTTAAAATTTTCCTTGGACAGCGGATACGCCATAAGAGACGTCACGAGAAGCGCCAGCGCCGTACCTGCTACCGTAGATACCAGTGTAATGAAAAACGCCCGCCAAAGCCCACTGTCTGACAGAATATATTTCCATGAATCCAGTGTGAATCCGACAGGCCACAGATTAACTATATTCATATCGGAGGCTGCCTTGGAGCTGAAGGATCTGGCAATTACTGTCAGCAGTGGAACCAGGGCGATTACTCCCAGAATCAGAAGAATGAATGTAATGGAACTCTGAAATGCCCTGTCTTTTGTTGATTCTCTCATTACCACAGCCCTCCATCATCAGAAAATTTATTTGCCAGCTTATTAAAGGTCACCACCATAATTAAACCTATGGTAGACTGGAATAAACCTACCGCAGTGGTAAAGCTGTACTGTGCCTGCTGAATACCAACCCTGTATACGTATGTATCAAAGATATCGCCTACACTATAAGTCATTGGAGTCAGAAGATTAAAGACCTGCTCAAATCCCAGTTCCAAAAAACTTCCAATATTCAGCAGAAACAGAGTAAGAATCGTCGGTATCAGCAGTGGAAATGTAATATACCTCATTCTCGCAAATCTTGATGCACCGTCAATAGCGGCGGATTCATAAAGTGCTAAATCAATTCCGCTAATGGCTGCCAGATAGACTACGGTTCCCCAGCCCGCATCCTTCCAAATGGAGGATAGGATATAGACAGGACGGAACCAGGATTCTTTCTGCATTGACAGCACCGTATCCAGACCAAAAAAATTTCGAATGTTATTAAATAAACCTCCAACACCAAAGATATCGAAAACAAGGCCTCCAACAATAACCCATGACAGAAAATACGGAATATACACTGCTGTCTGTATTGCCTTTTTCAATTTTAGGTTCTTTACTTCATTGAGCATCAGCGACAGGATCACCGGTATCGGGAAAATAAGAACTGTTTTACACAGACCCAAGACTAGTGTATTTGTAAAAATTCTTCTAAAATCGGGATATGTCACAAGCGCTTTAAAATGTTTTAATCCGACCCAGTTGCTATCCAGAATTCCTTTAAATACTGAATAATCCTGAAATGCAATCACGCTCCCTAACATGGGGATATACTTGAATGCCAGAAAGAATATGACTCCCGGTAATACCATTACGTAATACGGCCAATATTTTTTCATATTTTGAATCAGATTTGTCTTACTTTTAGGCAGTCCAGCCCGGGCGGCAGCCCTACTTTTCTTTGCCATCTGTTAATCACCTTTTCCTCTCTTTTTGTTGTCTCTATTATCTTCTTTTTCACCGCCCGTCACAATGGAGGCTTTTTATATTTTACCCTGCCATTTTTTAGTATCTGAATTTTTCATCAAAAGCTGACTGCCTCATATTGTTTCTTATTTCTCCGGTTGAAAAAAATCTTGTAATAACTTTTCCCATTCCCTTAATGAAATGTCCGTTTACCACCAGCAGAATTCCCTGTATCATATCTATGCTAACCAGCCCTCCTGTCATTTTAGCGATCGCACAGAAGGGAATATTGTACTGAAACAAAAGTTTAAGTCTGGTGTACTTATGGCTTCATTTTTCATTTTTTTCAGTGAGGAATTTATATACCGGCCTGGTAAATCGCACATTTTGCATAGTACATCTGACAAACCGTATCATTTAATCCCAGCTCACCCGACCATTTTCCAGAAGACACCGGACCTCCTCCCTGTACATATCATTCTTCAAAGGTGTCTTTATCTTATCCAATATTTAGAAATTTGGCTGGTTATCAGGGTGATAACCAACTAATTACCTCCCACTAACCATTTCCATTTCATCACCTTCATATTCACTCTCCTCCAATCTACATCTATAGATACTTTTCCATATTCACCAATAAAAAAAGACCAAGCGAAATATTTCCACCTGATCTTCTTCAAAACCTTATACATTTCTGGTTATCACCCCGATAACCAACTAATTAAAATCTCCCCTGTTTCTATAAATTACTTTCACCTTTCTCCACTCCCCACTCCCCTTAATAAAAAACACTTTCCAAAAAACCCAAAAACCGTCAACCATTCCCCTGATATCTATTAAAAGCCATTTTTCCAGCCTAAAAACACAGCTCATTTTCGCTCGAATTTCGGCCATTTCTCCCTTCCAAACCACTATATCTTGTGGCTTTCCGTCTATTTTCCCTCTTCATCCACAAGCGACATCCGACAACACACTTCGACATTCCCCGTAGAAGGAAACATATCCACCGCACACACCTTCTCCACCCGGTACCCTCTCTCCTGGAACACCGCCAGATCCCTCACCAGGCTCGTCGGCTTACAGGAAATATACACAATCCGGTTCACGCCATAGTCAATGATCTTCCCCAGCGCCTTCGGATGAATCCCGTCTCGCGGCGGATCTAGAATGATTAAATCCGGCTTCTCCTCAATCTCATCGATGACTTTTAACACATCCCCTGCTATAAACTCACAGTTTTCCAGCCCATTCATCTTCGCGTTCTCTTTTGCGGCCTCCACGGCTTCCTCCACAATCTCCACTCCGACCACTTTTTTGGCAACCGGCGCGATCATCTGGGCGATCGTACCCGTCCCGCTGTACAAATCAAACACCACCATGTCCTTTGTGTCTCCGACATAGCTTCTGGCCTTCTCATACAGCACTTCTGCCCCCAGAGAGTTTGTCTGGAAGAAGGAGAACGGTGAAATCCTGAACTTTAATCCCAGCAGCTCCTCATAAAAATAATCCTGTCCATACAAAATATCAGTCTTATCATTCTTCACCGCGTCCGACAGACTGTCATTCCATGTATGCAGAATTCCGACGATCCGGCCGTTTAACGGAAGAGAAAGCAGACGCTCCGCAAATGGCATCAAATCCGGTTCTTCCTGGCTTGTCGTCACTAAATCCACCAGTATTTCCCCAGTCTTTACCGCGCGGCGCACCAGCAGGTGGCGCAGATATCCCGTATGCTGCATTTTCTTATAAAATCCCAGCCCCAGTTCCTCGAAATAATCCTTGGATGCCTTCAAAATCTCACAGAAATCTGAATTTACGATCTGGCAGTCTGTGGTGGTTACTACATCGTAAAAGCTTCCGCGCCGATGCATCCCCAGCGCCATCGGCCCGTCCTTAAACTCATCTCCAAACGAAAACTCCATCTTATTCCGGTATCCGCAGGGCTGCGGGCTCGCCAGAATCCCTTCAAATTCATAGGAAGCGCAGACACTGTCAAGAAGACTCCTCACCTGCTTTTCCTTTATTTCCAGCTGCTTCTCATAAGGGATCGTCTGATAAATGCATCCGCCGCAGGTTCCAAAATGGACGCACGGCTTTTCCGCAGTCTCCAGAGGTGACTTTTCTAACACCTCCACAATCTTACCTTCCAGCCGTCCGCCCCGCTTCTTCGTAATCATCACAGACACCTTCTGCCCCGGAAGCGCGTGCTTCACCGTGATTTTTCCGGATTCCGTCACCAGCGTCCCTTTATCCGGAAAATCAAATTTCTCTATTGTACCTTCATATATCTCGCCTTTTTTCACGTTCTCTGCTCCTGTTCTCATTGATTATCAACCGCCGTCTGCCAAAACCGACTTCCGTCCTTACCGCCGCAGCGCGCTTCCGCCCAAAGGGCTTCTGACATCACAGGAACCCTTTCCTGTGACACCAAAAAGCGTGTCTCAATCGCTGAGGCACGCTTCCTTTTTCTAACTGTCCTTCTTACTGTTCAGAACCCTCGCCCGGTGTATCATCTTCGAAGAAATCATCATCGAAATCATCGTCAAAATCATCTTCAAAATCTTCTAAATAATCCGGTGTGAAGAAACGGTAAACCGCATACGCAATACCGGCGACTGCCGCTACAGCACCAATGATGGCAAGTATCCAGAGAATACAGTTTTTCTTCTTTTCGTCTTCTTCTCTCTTGTGCAGCAACTCGTTCAGTCTGCTTGAATTTACGAGTTCCTCTACTCTGTTCATAGCTTCTTTGCTCATCGTATCGAATCTGTTCATATCATCCACGTCCTTTCTGAGAGCCTGTTTCCTATAAATATGCGGCAGAAACGAAATCTTTCTGTCTGTCGTTCTTATTATACCATTATCTTTATGCTTTTACTATCTTTTTTGATCATTTTTATTTATTTCAATTTTTATAACGCTTTTGATTTCCTGGATTCTTCTCCTGCGAGCCATCGATCAGACCGGTTTCAGCTTCGCAAAGGACGCGAACATCTTCTTGATCCCTGCCTTATCGAAACAGACCGTAACCTCATAGTCTTTTCCGCCATCCTTGATCTCCACCACATTTCCCTCACCGAACTTTATGTGGCGGACACGGTCGCCTTCCTTATAATCCAGGGCACCTGATTTCTGTACGGTAAACGCCTTTCCGAATGCCGGTTTCTGAACCGGTGACGCAGTTTTGGAAGCATAGGCATTGCTGCCCGGTCCGAAGCTGCTGACACCGGCGGCCTTATTCCCCCAGGTGGTCGGTCTCTGACCGCCGGAAGCACCGCCTCCGCTGCCCGCGGCTCCGGCTCCCGAACCGCCCCAGGAGCTGCCGCCTCTCGCATTTTTGCCGCCCTGGCCCCAGGGCAAATCGCTGTCGTCAAAACGATCACTCACACGCTCCGCGCGCGAGTCACCGTAACCGTCAGACGATTTCCGGAAGGAGGACAGCCTTGGCTCCAGCTTATCACAATCCAGCAAATCAGCCGGGATCTCATCGACAAACCGGCTGGTCTTCGAATAACGGGTCTCCCCATTGATCATTCGCTGTTTCGCCCCGGTCAGCATCAGGAAATCCTGCGCCCTGGTAATTCCAACGTAACAGAGACGCCGCTCTTCCTCGATCTCCTCCTTGTCGTCCGATGAGATCGACATCATGCTCGGGAACAGGCCATCCTCCATGCCGCTTAGATACACTCTCGGAAACTCCAGTCCCTTAGCACTATGTAACGTCATCAGCGTCACCCGGTTTTCCGAGTCATCCATACGGTCCACATCCGCAACCAGTGCAACCTCCTCCAGAAATTCGGAGAGCGTTCCCTCGTCGTGATCCCGCTCAAAGCTGACCGCTTTATTAATTAACTCCTCGATATTTTCCAGACGGGTCTGATACTCGATCTCGCCCTCAGCCTCCAGCTCTTTCTGATACCCGGATTCGTCCAGCACATCTTCAATCAGTTCCCGGATCGAGTAATCCTCATAGCGGATTCTCTCACGGAAATCCTCAATCAGCGCCGTAAACTTAAGTATCTTATCCGCAGCCTTTCCCAGTCCCGGAACTGCCTGGGCGCGGCAGAATGCGTCATACATGCTGAAATCATGCTCCGACGCAAACGCCTGTACCTTTCCTACACTGGTTCCTCCGATTCCCCGCTTCGGAACATTGATAATACGGAGGGCAGATAAGTCATCCCGGCCGTTGTCAATCGTCTTCAAATACGCCAGGATATCTTTGATTTCCTTTCGCTGATAGAAGTTTACGCCTCCCACCATACGGTACGGCACATTGCGCTGAAGGCATTTTTCCTCGATAAGGCGGGACTGGGCGTTGGTCCGGTAAAGAACCGCGCAGTCCTGGTAGCCGCATCCGCTGTTCTGAATATCGCGTACGATGGCATCCGCTTCCTCGGCGGCCGTCTCAAACTGTTTATACTGTACCAGAGGCCCTTCCTCATTGGCCGTCCACAGCGTCTTGGACTTTCTTCCGCGGTTGTGACGGATTACCTCGTTGGCCGCATTTAAGATGTTCTGGCTGGAACGGTAATTCTGTTCCAGCTTGATCACCGACGCCCCCGGATACGATTTTTCAAAGTTTAAGATATTGCCGATGTTCGCGCCGCGGAACTTATAGATGGACTGGTCATCATCGCCCACCACGCAGAGATTCCTGTATTTGCCGGCCAGCAGGCTTACCAGCTTAAACTGGGCGGTATTCGTATCCTGATACTCATCCACCATGATATATTTGAAGCGCTCCTGATAGTAATCCAGTACCTCCGGATTATTCTGGAACAGTTCCACCGTCTTCATAATCAGATCATCAAAATCCAGCGCATTATTCTTCTTAAGCTGGCCCTGATACTCTTTATAGATCTGCGCTGCTTTCTTCTGGCGGAAATCGCCGCCGGCGTTCAACTCAAACTCAGCGGCCGTTACCAGTTCGTTCTTGGCCGTGGATATGAGGCTCAGCATCGCCCGGTCTTTATAAAGCTTCGGATCTAACTCCAGCGTCTTTAAAACCTGGCGCATCAGCGTTCTCTGATCATCGGAATCATAGATGGTAAAATTCGTCGTGTAGCCAAGGCTCTCGATATGGCGTCTTAAGATTCTTACGCAGGAAGAGTGAAAGGTACTCACCCAGATGCTCTCCGCTCCGAAGCCTACAATCTTGTCCACACGCTCCCTCATCTCTCCGGCCGCTTTATTCGTAAATGTAATCGCCAGAATATTCCACGGGTTTACGCCCTTCTCCTCAATCAGATATGCGATCCGGTGGGTCAGAACCCTGGTTTTTCCCGAGCCGGCTCCAGCCAGCACAAGAAGCGGTCCTTCCGTGTGGAATACCGCTTCTCTCTGTACTTCATTTAATGTATCGTAAATGCTCATAAACGTATACCGTCATTTCCTTTCATCAATGGTTTGATTCAGCCGGGTATCCTGTTGTTTCGATTCCCAGATATTTTTTAATATCTGCAAGCTGTTCCATCGCAAGACGGCGTCCGTCTTCATAGAGTGCTTCCAGCTTCTTTCTGTCCTGTTCCGTCCTCGACACCGTCACCGGCTTATCCGGACGGATCACGTAGATCCTTCCCGCCTTTTCCAGCTCGTCAATCTCTTCCTGCATCCGGTTATAGCGTTCCGGCGCCTCCTCCAAAGATTTAAGCAGCCGCGGGAGCGGTTTGAAGTAGTGTTCATACGCCCGCCTCGTCCATTTATCCACAGGCTTTTTCCTGTATCCCTGATTCCTGGTGAGTATGACAATGATCTTTTCATATCCCTCGTCGATGGCTCTCTGATAGGCAATCGGCATGGAACAGCCGCCATCCAAATATTTCTTCCCGCCTACATCAATCATCCGTGACAGAATAGGCAGGCTGCTGGAGGCCTTTACCGCCTCTATGAAATCCTCACACTTCCCTTTTTCAAAATATTCCGGTTTTCCCGTCTTACAGCGGGTCGCAACCACCTCAAACCGCTGCTTCGACGCCTCAAATGCCTCAAAATCAAACGGAATCAGCGTCTCACTCAATTCTCCAAACAGAAAATCAAAATTAAAAATCGAACGGTTCTTCACCATACTTCGAAAGCTCATAAACCGCTTATCATTCACGTAGTCCAAATCCACCCGGATCGTTCTTCCAATCTGTTTGCTGATATAACTCATTCCGCACATAGCCCCCGCGGAAACACCGTTTACATAGGACATCTCGATCCCCTGCTCCATAAATACATCCAGCACTCCGGCCGAAAATACACCTCTCAGGGAACCTCCTTCCAGTACTAAAGCTCCTTCTGTCATCTTATTCACCTCGCCTCCTATTCTATTGCATTTCCTCCCCCCGGTCAATCCCTTTATAAAAATCCCTTTATATCTCCACCCCTCCCATACGAGTTCCCCGCCGTATTCGTATTTCCATCTCAGCGGTGCCAGTACCCAGCCGAAAAAGCAGCGGGCGGCGGTGCCAGGGATCGTTCAGTGTGCCGGCATCTGGATACGAGTCATAAAAAAGTCCGGGTCTGGCGAACACACCCGCCATTGGTGTGTA
>OIZR01000119.1_pt1 | contig 70790 bp, 53 predicted proteins | sample 1588591 | NCBI WGS metagenome assembly OIZR01 (sample SAMN03283249) | human gut metagenome | biome: human-associated habitat; material: feces | host: Homo sapiens | place: USA | collected 2013 | reverse complement strand
CCACATCTTCCTCCAATCCATGAAATATTTTGTTAATCATAGTATAATAAGAGTAAAATTGTCCATGGAAAATCGGACACAACCGATGGAGAAATGAATGCAGGAGGCGGATCTCCGGTTCTTTAGTGTGAAATTTTCACTGTATCGCGGCAGCTTTTTCCATTCTAAAAACAGGGGTGGATATGATAGAATTTGGTCATAAAACATTAGCCGCTGTACAAAGCTCGTAAAAGACACACGCTGTGAGCTTTCACACTAAGTTCGTGAAAGACCTCACGAAGTGTTCAATGCTTCGCTAAGTGCCAGTGGTATGTATCGCACGTAAGCGGCTATAGGACAGCCGCTAAGTGCTCATAATAAGGAGGTTTACAAGATGAAACGCAGAACAATAGCACTCATGATGGCGGCAGTGGTTGCAGCAGGCAGTATGACAGGATGCGGCAGCAGCAAGACAGAGCAGACGAATCCGGAGACAGAGCAGACGACTGCAAAGGCGGAGGTGAAGGACACAGAGACAGAAACGTCCGGCGAGGGCGAGACAGAAGCGAAGGCAGAGGACGGCCAGTGGGAATATAAAGAAGCGACGCTGACCGCGTCCATCGGTACCGATCTGGCGCCGGCGGGATACCAGGCAGTATTCGATCTGGCGGAAGAGAAACTGGGAATTCACGTGGAAGTAGAAGTGCGGGGCGGCGGAGACAACGGCGACGCCATCATCAAGACACGGCTGGCTTCCGGCGATATGGCGGATCTCTGCGGAACCAACTCGGGAGCGCTGCTTTCCGCACTCAACCCGGCGGAGTATTTCATTGATATCACCAATGAGGACTGGGCGGACAGGCTGGATGACACGTATAAGCAGGCGGTCACCATTGACGGCGTGGTATACGGAATCCCAACCTCATCGGCAAAGGGCGGCGTTATCTTATATAATAAGAACGTTTACGAAAAATACAACCTGGAAGTTCCCAAGACATGGGACGAGTTCTTACATAACTGTGATGTCTTAAAAGAAGCCGGGGAAGTGGCTTTGATTGGTTCCTATGCGGATCAGTGGACGACTCAGTTCCCATTCCTGGGGGATTACTACAACGTTATGGTGAAGGAACCGGACTTTGCGGAGAAATTCGAAAAGGGTGAAATCAAGTTTGCTACCAACGAAGCGGGACTGCGCAGCTGGGAGAAATTAGCGGATACCACTCCGTATTACAACGATGACTATATGGCTACGACTTATAACGATGCCTGTGACATGATCGTGACAGGCGAAGGCGCGCACTATTTCTCCAGTTCGCAGGCACTCTCCAATATCTACGAGCTGTACGGGGATGAAGTGAACAATGTCAGGGCGTTTGCCATTCCGGGCGACGATCCGGAGGAACAGGGGCTGACGGTATGGGAGCCGTCTTCCTGGTACGGCAACAAGAATTCCGGCAAGGTAGACGATATCAAGCGGTTAATGGAATTCATGATTTCCGATGAGGCTCTCGATGTCTATACGGCGGCTCTGCTTCCGGAAGGACCGTACTGCGTCAAGGGATACAAGCTGCCGGATAACGCCTACGACGCTGTTAAATTCGATTTGCAGCAGTACTTTGATTCCGGAAAGACCGGACTTGCACTGGAGTTTATCACGCCGGTAAAGGGCGCCGATTGTCCTGCAATCTGCCAGGAGCTTGGTACGGGACAGACGACTCCGGAGGAAGCGGCCGCGGCATACGACGAAGACTGTAAGAAACAGGCGGCACAGCTGGGACTGGATTGGTAATCAAAGCCCGCTGCCTGCGGGAATAGAGAAGAGCGAAAGGCGAAGCGTTCACTACCGGTGATACGCTTCGTTCTTTCTTAGACAGGAGAATAGTATGGATAAGAAAAAAATATATTCCACGTGGTTTCTGGTGCCGGCCATGGCCGTTTTTACCGTATTCTTTCTGATACCCCTGCTTCTTTCCCTGTATTTCAGCCTGACGATCTGGAACTTCGACGAGGTGAAATTCTGCGGCCTGCAGAATTTTAAGATGTTCTTTTCCGAAAGGTCCCTGAATACGGGCGTGAAAAATACGATGATCTACGCGGTACTGACGTGTGGAGCCAAGGTGGTGCTCGGTTTTTTGATTGGTGTGTTCTTAACCAGCAGTATCAAGACAAAGAATCTGCTGCGGTCGATCGTATTTTTCCCAAACCTGGTATCTACCATTGCGGTGGGAATTACGTTTACCGCTCTGATGCATCCGTCAAAGGGCCTGATCAACAAGTGTCTGGGGCTGATCGGAATCCAGGGCATTGACTGGCTGGGCAATACGAAGCTGGCTTTATTTTCTGTAATCGGAACGGATGTATGGAAGGGCCTCGGCGTGGCCTCAGTGATCTTTATCGCTGGTATCCAGGCGATCGACAAGACGTATTATGAGGCCGCAGTGATCGATGGGGCGGATAAATGGAAACAGCTGCTTTATATCACGCTTCCTCTGGCCCGTCCGGCCATGAACTCGGTCATCATGTTATCTTTTATCGGCGGAATGAGGAGCTTTGACCTGATCTGGGCGATGACCGGAGGCGGACCCGGATATGCGACGGAGGTGGTCGCATCCGCGGTATATAAGCAGTATGCTGCGGGGTATTACGGCCTTTCGACGGCAGGGAATGTGATTATGTTCCTGATGATCGCGGTTCTGGCTTATCCGCTTCAGAAATTCTTATTGAGCAGGGAGGTGGACTGATATGACACGTAAAAAAAGAGTGAGACTGCTTGGCGATGTGATAGGCCTTTTGGTGGCGGGAACCATCTTTGTAGTTCCGTTCATCTTCATGCTGGTCAGCTCCTTAAAGGAGCGGCGGGAGGCCAATCTGCTGCAGCTGTCCCTTCCTAAAGTGTTTCAGTGGGAAAATTATCTGGAAGTGATAAAGGCCAACAACTATCTGCTGATCCGGTCCTTTAAAAACAGCGCCGTGCTCACGGCAGGCTCGGTCGTTCTTCTGATTGTGGTCTGCTCCATGGCCGGATACGTGCTCCAGAGAAGAAGGGACCGACTGACAGGCATTGCAAACAGCATTATTTTATCGGGACTCATGGTACCGCCGGCCATTCTGCCAACGATCTGGGTCATGAAGGGACTGCACCTATATAAGACGCTTCCGGGCATGATGCTGATTGAATGCGCGCTGCAGATTCCGTTTACCATCATGCTTTACCGGGGCTTTGTGGGCTCCATTCCGCTGGAGCTGGAGGAGGCGGGATACATCGACGGATGTACCAGAACCCAGATGTTTACGAAGATTATTCTTCCCCTGTTAAAACCGGTAACCTCCACCGTCATCATCTTAAATGCGGTAGCCGTATTTAATGATTTCACCAATCCCCTCTATTTCCTGCCCGGAACGAAAAATGCCACGATCCAGCTGACGCTGTTTAATTTTATCGGACGGTATTCCAGTTCTTACAATCTGCTGTTTGCCAACGTGATCATGATTACGCTCCCCATGCTGGTGCTGTTTCTGTTCTTTAACAAAAGAATTGTGGATGGCATGGTGGCCGGTTCGGTCAAAGGATAATCTGGTACTTGATTAATTGCAGGAGGATAGGTAAACTTAAGTTACTTATTTGTATAGTATTTTATATGAAGATCAGACAGTACAACTGAGGGGAAGAGGGGACTTTTATGAAATTTCGCACCCGTATGATTTTGGTTTATTCGGCGTTTGTCTTGTCAGCGGCTGTTTTGCTGGGCGGATTCTTTTACTACTCCAGCGTGAAGCGTTCCGTTAATCAGGAACTGCGGAATCTGGAAGATATGTCGAGGCAGCTGACGCAGCAGTACGAGGAGTCCATCAAGGCGATGAAAAATGTAAGCCATTACGTTTTAAGCGACGTGGATGCCCTGGAGGCCATACGGAAATTGTCGGTATTTCCAAAGGACGCCGACTACGTTTCCCTGTATTTTAACGAGGCGGCCCGAGTGGTGCGAAATATACTCAATACCGATTACTTCATCAGTAATTTTTACAGGATCCTTTTTTACAATAAAAATGGAGTGGTAATAGCGACAACCCACGAAGAACGGAAGATGAACGCGGGAATGAATCTGGACGCCCTGCCATGGAAGGACCAGCTGGATTCGGTCGGATATGGGCAGTTTGCAGTCATAGGCCCTCACGAGGACGACTGGGGGGAGAAGAAGCAGAATGTCTTTTCTGTAGTAAAGGAAATCCAGGGGAATAATCTGGGCTATATCGAGGTCCAGAGGACGGAAGACTCGCTGCGGACCCTGTTTGCTATCTCCAATCCGGAGATAAAGGTCCTCCTTTTCGATGAAAAGGGGAATCTGTTGTTCAGCAATGAACGGTACGAAGGGGACTTGGGCTATGGGGATTTTTTAGCACAGGGGGATACGACTGCCAGGAGATACCGCAATCCCGTTACGGGAAATGACGAGTTTCTGGCGGGAAATGTGTCCGCAGAGACCGGCGCTGCGATTCTGGTGGCGGAACGGTACGACACGGTGCAGAGTGACCTGCGGTACATTTTTATGAGCACACTGCTTCTGGCGGCAAGCTTTATCGGAGTGGCCGTTCTCTATATTGTGGCGGCCTCCAATCATCTGGCCAGGCCGGTACAGGAACTGGCGGACTTAATGGAACGCACAAAGCTTACCAATATCACGGAAAATGTGGAGCTGAAGACCTCCAGCAATGAGATCGAGCTGCTGCGGCAGTCCTATGAAAACATGCTGAAGCGTCTGGACAGCGCTATTTTAAAGGAAAAGCGAACTTCCATGATCCAGCTCCAGGCCCAGTTTGACGCGCTTCAGGCGCAGGTGAATCCGCATTTTATCTATAATATCCTGAACGTCATCTCCAGCAGAGGCGTCCTGAATGATGACGACGTCATCTGTGAGATCTGCGACGGTCTTGCGTCCATGCTCCGCTATTCCACCAATACGAAGGAGCGGTATGCCACGGTGGAGAAGGAGGCCGATTATCTGGAGGCGTATATCAGGCTCCTAAAGTGCCGTTATGAGCATAAACTGGAGTACCAGATTACCATTCAGCCCGAGATAAAGGACTGTATTCTGCCGAAGCTGGTGCTGCAGCAGCTGGTGGAGAACAGCATTTCCCATGGGTATGAAAATGGTTATGAGACCATGCGCCTGGAGATCACAGGATGGCAGGACGATGAGGGCTGGTATATCAGGATTCGGGACAACGGGGATGGTTTCTCGGAGGAGGCGCTTCAGTACGTCAGGGACGAGATCATGAAATTAAGGATGCAGATCAGCTCCATACAGAGAAATGTGGAGCTGGAAATCGGGGGCATGGGCAACGCCAACAGCTTTGCCCGCCTGTATCTGCTGTATTCGGAACAGCTGATCTATCGCGCAGGTAATTACGAACAGGGAGCGGAAGTATTTTTCGGAGTTCGCAAAAGCAGTACTATGGAGGGGGAGTCGTAATATGTACCGTATTCTAGTAGTGGATGATGAACCGGCGGCCATCAAGCATATCTGTAATATTATCGCCATCAAATGCCCGCAGTTCGAGGTGACCGCCACGGCGGAGCACGGCCAGGAAGCGCTTAAGCGGATGGAGGAGGATACGCCGGATATCCTGATCACGGATGTGAAAATGCCGGTCATGGATGGAATCGCGCTGGCCGAGCGTGTGAAGGAGCGCTATCCCGAGGTGCTGTCGCTGGTGGTGAGCGGGTATCAGGAGTTTGAGTATGCGAAGGCGGCCATACGGTCGGGCGTCTATGATTATCTGTTAAAGCCGATTAAGCCGTCCGCCCTGCAGAATGCATTAAACAGCATGGAGGAGGTGCTGGCTGAGCGGTATGCCAGAAAGCGGAATCTCCTGATGAAGAGCCTGTGCGAGAAGAACAGTGTCGATAGGAAACTGCTGGAGCGCTACTTCCCGGCGGGGAAATATTACGCGGCGCTTGTGAGGCGAAATGGACTGCCGCGGCGGTATTCCGGCAATTCCGGCTTTGAGATATTTTCCGGCAGGGATGAGAAAATCTACCTCTATGGAAGAGATGAGATGGAGGCGATGTATCTCTATCCGGAAGATATTCTGTTTTACAAGAGCTTCTATCAGATCATCTCCGAGACAATCCGGCGGGAGCACGGCAACTCCAACTATGTAACCGGTATTATCCGGGAAACGCCGTTTTCCATCGGACGTGCGGACGACGTCTTTTTAGAGCTGTACCAGCTTCTCGACAGCAGTATTGTGATCGGCGCAAGCCAGATCCTGATCGCAGAGGAGCTGAAAGAGGAAAAACGGAAGGGACAGGACGGACAGGAAACGACGGGCGGAGAGTTTCAGGCCCTGGAAAACTATATTCAAAAAGGTCAGAGAGAGAAAATCATATCGGCGGTGGCAGAGCTTTTTGACTGCTGGAAGCGCACGAAGAAAACGCAGATGTATGTGGAAGCCCAGGTGAGATACCTTTTGATCCTGATGGATAAATCCGGCCTGCTCTCCGGAATGGAGCAGAGTACGGAGCGGATTCTGGATGACCTCTTTTTCTATGCGGAAGATTTGGATGAGGTTTCAGACGCGATACAAAACATGCTGATGCAGAAGATAAAGAAAGAACCGGCACAGCAGAAAATGGACACGGAGGAATTCTTTAAAAGGATCACCGGCTACATGGAGCGCCATCTGTCAGAGGAACTTTCCATGGGGAGACTGTGTAAAGAATTTGGCCTGTCGCCGACGTATTTAAATAAGCTGTTCCGCAAATACTCCGGCAGCTCCTTCAATAAGTGCCTGACTCTGGCCCGGATTCAGTGCGCCAGAGACTTAATGGATGAGGGAACCTCCGTCTATGTGAAGGATGTAGCCGCCAGAGCGGGCTATAACGACCAGTTCTATTTCAGCAGAATTTTCGCTTCGGTGGTGGGTGTCAGCCCTTCCGATTATATGGAACGGGTTCAGAATCAGAAAAAGGGACAGGAGATACAAGGGAATGAACAGTGATTTGCAGCAGCGAATGGAAGCGGTTCTCGCAGACGCCCTGGATCAGCAGGAGATGAGCGGGGCCAGCGTCCTGGTAACGAAAGACGGAAAAACACTCTGCCGCCTGGAGGCAGGCTATGCGGACAGGAAGGCCGGCAGGAAGATAAAATGTGATACGATTTACCGCTTATATTCCATGACCAAGCCGGTTACCGCCGTAGCCGCCATGATCCTGCTGGAGAGAGGAGAACTGTGTCTGCAGACACCGGTTTACGAGTATATCCCCTCATTTTCCGGCGGAAAGGTGTGGCGTGACGGCCATCTGGTAGAGGCCATCCGCCCGGTAACGATCCATGACCTGCTGAATATGACATCGGGGCTGTCCTACGGGGATTCGGATACGGAGACAGAGAGGCGGACCAGGGAGCTCTTCTGCGAGACGGAGCGCCGTCTGATCACGGAATCACCGATGACGACCCGGGAGTTTGCCGAAAAGGCGGGAGCGATCCCTCTTCTGTATCAGCCCGGCACCTCGTGGAAATACGGTATATCCGCCGATATTATGGGGGCAGTCATCGAAACGGTTACGAATCAGACGCTGGGAGCATTCATGAGGAGTGAGATTTTTGAACCGCTGGGTATGACGGATACCGACTTTTACGTGCCGGAGGAAAAGCAGCACCGCCTGGCAATGGCCTATGAGACGGGAACGGACGGGAAACTGAAGGAGTACACCGGCAATTTCCTGGGAATCAACAACCGTATGAAGGGAAAAGCAGGATTCGAATCCGGGGGCGCAGGGCTGGCGTCCACCATCGATGATTACGAGCGGTTTGCCAGAATGCTTCTACAAAAGGGGAGTTTTGAAGAGAGGCAGATTCTGCGTCCAGGGACGGTGGAATATCTGACCGGAGGCCGCCTTTTCGGAGATACGCTGTCAGAAAGCCCGCAGGGGAGCTTTGAACGCTGGTTCGGACAGCGCGGATTCAGCTACGGAAATTTTATGAGGGTATTGTGGAATCCGGGACAGGCCTCTGTTCTCGGCCGGCAGATGGAGTACTGCTGGGACGGATGGCTCGGCTGCAGCTTTGTGAACTGTCCCAGGGAACGGCTTACCTTTCTCGTGATGCAGCAGAAAAAGGATGCCGGAATGCTTGTCACGAGGCTGAAAAATGTATTATCTTCACACGATTTATCATGATGTGGAAAGGAATTTCATCACAGAAAGGAAAACGAGATGTTTTTAACTCATGAGAAATTAACCGTTTATACGGAGGAAATATGGAGCAGGAGATATGAGGAGTCCGTGGAAGTATTCCCCTTTGTCTCCAGAGACGCCGGCTGTGAGACCGATGAGGTTCTCTCCCGGTATCCGGGGCGCCTGACCGGCGGGGAAGTGGTCCGGAAGGGAGAATTCTTTATCGGGCGTGACCGCTATCTGTGGCTGCAGGCGGATGCTGCGGTTCCGGAGAAACGGGAGGGGAGCCAGATCATGGGAGTCTTCGACTTCGGCAAGACGGGGGAGGGGTTCAACAGTGGTTTCGAGTCCCTGCTGTTTATCGACGGAAAGCCGTACCAGGGAGTGGACACGTTCCACAATGAGGTGATTCTGGAACCGTTTGCCGGCACGACTATAGAGCTTACGTTTCTGCTCTGGACCGGCTTGGAGGGAGGCGGTGTCCGCACCGAGCAGATCCACCGTTTTAAGAAGGCGGGAATCGGATATCTGAATCTGGCCGCGGACCGTTTTTTCTACCATTCCGATGCTGTTGTTAAGAGCGCGGCGCTGATGCTGGAGACTGGCACCGAGAAGGAGGCCATCCTGACTGCCTTAAACGATGCGTACACGCTTATTGACTGGGATCAGGACCGCTTTTATCCCACGGTGGAGGCGGCGCTGCGGCATCTGGAAGATGATTTCAAACAGATGGATAAGAGAAGTGACATCACGGTGCACTGCGTGGGCCATACCCATATCGACGTGGCATGGCTGTGGAGATTAAAGCATACCAGGGAAAAGGCAATGCGTTCCTTTTCTACCGCTCTCAGGCTCATGGAACAGAATGAGGACTTCCTGTTTTTGCAGAGCCAGCCTCAGCTTTACCAGTATATCAAACGGGATTGCCCCGAGATTTACGAACAGATTAAAAAACGGATTGCGGATGGGAAATGGGAAGTGGACGGCGGCATGTGGCTGGAAGCCGACTGCAATATCACCTCCGGGGAGGCGCTGGTACGCCAGTTCCTGCATGGCTGCAATTTTATCAAAGAGGAATTCGGCCGCGAATGCACGCATCTGTGGCTTCCGGATGTGTTCGGATACAGCTGGGCGCTGCCTCAGATTCTGAAGCAGTGCGGGATTCAGACATTTGCAACCACGAAAATCAGCTGGAATGATGTGAACCGGATGCCGCATGACCTCTTCTGGTGGCGGGGAATCGACGGAAGCGAGATACTGACCTATTTCATTACAACGCCGTATGAAAGCTCAGAGCATAAGCACGGAGCGACGTATAACGGAAAGCTGACGCCGTTCGAGATATTCGGAAGCTGGGAGCGGTTCCGGGATAAGAACCTGACGAAGGATGTGCTGATCCCCTTTGGCCATGGGGACGGCGGCGGTGGAGTGACAACGGGAATGTTAAAGAGCAGGCGGTCCATGGATCTGCTTCCCGGAGTGCCTCATGTGGTGAATGACACGGCAGGAGGCTATTTCCAGAAGCTTCACCGCGATATGGAGGAACGGAAGAGCCAGCAGCCGGTATGGGATGGCGAGCTGTATCTGGAATACCACCGCGGCACCTATACGTCTCAGGCGAAAAATAAGAGATGGAACAGGAAACTGGAGTGGAAGCTGGCGGAGACGGAATGGCTGGCCAGCCGCAGCCTTGCGGATGGGCAGGAATATCCGCAGGAGGCCCTCCATCACGCATGGGAGATCGTTCTGCGCAATCAGTTCCACGATATCATTCCGGGATCCTCCATCCATGAAGTCTATGAAGATTCTGAAAAGGAATACCGGGAGGCGGACCGGCTGCTTAACGAGACGAGAGCCGTTCTTCTCGCCGGTCTTACGGACAACAGCGACAACCACTGGACGCTCTGGAATTTCAGCAGCTACAGCAGAAATGATCTGGTCCGGATCGAAGAGCCGCGGGAGGGCCGGTTTACGGAACTCGACGGAACACTGATAAACGCATGCCGTGACAGCAGCGGTTACTGGCTGCAGACCAGTATGCGGGGACTGGAGATGCGGAGTATTTGTTTCCTGCCGGGGGCGGCCGCAGAGGGACAGAGCGGTTTTGCAGGGGAAGAAGGCGGATCGGATCACCTGGCTCTTGTCCATGCGCATGGCGCCGAGACGCGGTATTACCGGATCTGCTGGAATGACAGGGGACAGCTGACCTCTGTCTATGATAAGGAAAACGAGCGTGAGGTGCTGAAGGGCGAAGGAAACCGTCTGGAGATCTTTGAGGACAAGCCCATGCGGTTTGACGCCTGGGATATCGACATCTTTTACATGGAAAAGGTTGAGACCGCGGAGCTTACAGATCCGCCGGTGCTTTTGGAAAATAACGAACTGAGGACGGTGATCCGGTTCTCTTACGTATACCGGAAATCAGCCATCGTGCAGGACATGATCCTGTATGGCAACAGCCGCCGCATTGATTTTGAGACCACGGTGGACTGGCATGAGGACCATCGGCTCTTAAAAGCGGCTTTCGAGCTGGACATCAGGAGTACCAGGGCGGTATACGATATCCAGTTTGGCCATGTGGAGCGCCCGACTCACTATAATACCAGCTGGGATCAGGCGAGGTTCGAGGTGGCGGGCCACAAGTGGGCGGACATTTCCGACAGCGGCTATGGAGTCAGCCTGATGAATGACTGCAAATACGGCTATAATGCCAAGGACAGCACGCTTAAACTCTCTCTTTTGAAGAGCGCGAAATTCCCGGATACGGAGGCCGATATGGGACTGCATACCTTCACCTATGCGCTTTATCCCCATGCGGGAATGGTGACGGAGGGAGGAACCATTCCGGAAAGTCTGAATTTAAACGTGCCGGTCGGCTCGGCAAGAGGCAGAGAGAAGGTGCAGACAGCAGGCAAACGGATCGTATGGACGGATAATCCGTCGGTATTTGTGGATGCGGTAAAGAAGGCAGAAAGAGAGGAGTGCCTGATTGTGCGTCTCCATGAAGTGTCAGGCAGCAGGCAGACGGTATCCGTCCGATCCGACTACCCCGTGAAGAAATGGACCGTCTGCAACCTGCTGGAACAGGACTGCGGCGCAGCGGAAACCGATGAAATAACAGCGGTTTTACAGCCATTTGAGATTCGGACATTTAAGATCTGGCTCTGATAAAAAACGGAACCGCGCCCCGTGTTTAAAATTTCCCTCTTCTGCCAATACTTGTTAATAACAACTGGTGAAAGTGAGGAAAAGGTATGAGCAGGCGTTATCATGTGTATTCCCTGTCAGACCCCTCGAAGGCACAGCGAATTGTCGGCGAGATCGGAAAAATGGACGGGGTAAAGAAGGTGGACATTTCTGAGGACTTGAGGGAGATGGACATCGACGCGGATGCCGCGGAGTTCAGCACGGTCATGGACCGGGTGGTGAACATCTGCAATAAGGTTTCTTATGGATGCGAAGTGAAATATAAGTTTTCATGAGCAGACGGTGAGCGGCGGAGAGGAGAAGAAATCCTCTCCGCCGTTTCTGTGCGGAAAAGTGATAATATCCCTTTTACTATAATGTCTCTGTCTAAAACTGTTTTTTTGTGATAGATTAAAGAGAGGCGGCTGTGTGAATGCAACTGGCTGTCTAACTAAGAACCCAACTAACTAAAAACCCAATTAACTAAAAACTCAACGGAGAGGGGCATCAAATTGAGTACGTTCATATTCGAAAATCTAATATCGGAAAAGATAATCTCCTCCTCCTGGGGGCTGCTGAACCTGCTCTATCCGGCTGCGGCCGGTGTGGGTCTCATTTTCCTGCTGAACCGCCTGTTAAAGCCCCGCTTTGGCTGGCCATGGCTGACTGCGGCTGCCATTCCATTTCTTATTCATCTTGCCACTGCAATGGTAATCGGGTGGGAGCCGGGGCTTCAATGGTCGGTTCCGGGAACCTGGCTGCTGTGGTATCCCATGATTCTGCTGCTCTTATGTTCGGTCTTCTACAAGGGACCGGCGGCTGCGAAGCTCTATCTGGCAGTGACCTTTTGTACGTTTTACCTTCTGACGATGCAGACAATGGAGCATCTGGGCTACATTCTGTATCAAATGGCGCTGCACGCGGAGCTGCCGCCTGGGGGCGGAGAACTGCCGGTCCTTATATTCTATACGTGTCCGTTTTTTACGGGGCTGCCGTATCCGGACAGTTTTCTTCGGGCGGTTCTATACAACAGTGTCTTTTTCATAAGCCTGGCCGTGGCCTGTGTTCTGATTCTGATCTCCAGCCGCTGTCTGGCCGTGAAGCTAAAACGGCGCACGTGGGAGATGAAATGGAAGGAAGTGGTCTTTTTGCTCCTTCCGGCGGGCGCAGGGATATCCTTCTATATTTTCATAAACTTTATTAAACAGGTTTTGTTCGAGACCGCGGCCGTGGAGCTTGTAAAATGGTACGGCCCCGCGTTTTATCTGCTGATTCCCGCGCTGACGCTGGGCCTCATGGCGGCGGTTCTGTATTCGTGCGATATCTATGAACAGCTTCTGGTTTTCGGCGAGGAAAAAGGCAAGGCGGACATGCTGGAGAATCAGGTGGAGCAGATGGAAGGGCATATTCAGGATATCGAGCGGCTCTACACCGGAATCCGTTCCATGAAACATGATATGCAGAACTATCTGTTCGATATCAGAAGCCTGCTGAGCAGCAGGGGGATCCGGGTGGAAGACGATCCGGAGGGGCTGGGCGCGTATTTCTCGGGGATCGGAGAAGCCCTCGACCGGATGAATGCAGTCTACCACACCGGAAATCCGGTGACCGATGTGGTGATCAACGAGAAGTACCGGCAGGCACGCAGTCTGGGTGCTCAGTTCACCTGCTCCTTTCGTTTCCCGGAAGCGTACCGCATCAGCGCATTTGATATCAGCATTATTTTAAATAACGCACTGAACAATGCGCTGGAGGCGTGCGAACGGCTGAAGGAGAAGAATCCGGAGGTGCCGCTCTCCATTCAGATTGAGGCATACTGCAAAAACAACGTGTTTCTTATGGAAATTACCAATACCTTTGACGGGATTTTAAAGCATGGGGGGAGAGAACGTTTCCTGATGACGAGGAAGGAAGATCCCTTTGAACACGGACTGGGATTTCAGAATATCAGACGGTGTGCGGAGAAATATTTCGGCACAGCAGATTACCGCTACAGTGAGGACCGCTTCTATTTAACCGTGATGCTGCAGCGGGTATGGAAAGCGGAATAAAAACAGGCCGGGGCAAAATCGCCCGGCCTGAATTCTTTCTCGGCTTTGGGGGCGGGGCCGCGCAGGGATATGAGGTCTCCCTGCGCGGCCCGCCCCCAAAGCCGAGAAAGAATTCAGGCCTGTTACTGTTCTCCCCGTTTTAAAAAATGCATATAGGTGTCAACGAATTCAGAATATCTCGTCTTCGACAGCAGCAGGCTGCTTCCGTCCGTCAGTCGGATCGTCTGGCGGTTATAGCTGTTGATCTTCTCCAGATTCACCAGAAATCCCCGGTGGCAGCGGTAGAAACGGCTGCCTAAATGCTTTTCCAGATCATTCATGGTGGCATAGATCTCAAACGCTTCCTTTTCCATGTGGATGACTACTTTTCTCAGATTGCTCTCTACATAGAATATCTGGCTCGGACAGACCCGGATATGATCGGTTTTCGTGTGGAAAAAAAGAGCCTTCTCATCAGTATGTTCTTCACATTCTGCCGCGGCCATTTTAAGAATCTTCTCAAATTTCTCTTCATCCAGGGGCTTTAAAAGATACTGGAAGGCAAATAAGTCAAAAGCGTCAAACACATATTCGTCGTATGCAGTAATAAATATGACGGCAGGGCGGTGAGGCGTGCGCGAAGGAGTCCGGCTGCGCAGCTGCTTGATCGTCTCCAATCCATTCATTTTCCCCATACTTATATCCATTAGAATGATATCGAACTCTGTCGAGGAGCTTAACAGATCCATACCATTATGAAATGCTTCAATACCGGCTTCAGGAAGAATTCCGGAACATAGTTTTGTTAGATATGTAAGCATATGTTTATCGTCGTCGCAAATCCCAAGCTGCAGCATAATACCCTCCTTATAAATCCGTATCTGCACTTCCATGATTTTATCATATGCAGTGCGGGGATGCAAAGCCTGCGTCATGAGTAGTCGTGGAAATGTAACGAAAAGTTGGAAAGTATTTCCTCATCCATACCTGTGCACTATGTATTAAACTATCATAGGCAGGAAACGAGGGCGCTTCAGATGAAAAATTAAATAATTAAACACAGATTCAATGCTTTTCATGAAGTATTTGAAATGTATCCGGCAGCCCGTAGGGTAAAAGAGAGAAGACAGAGAGAAAAACACCAGAAAGATTGTAAAGTTTAGTAAAATCATATTGACAAAACTTAATTCTTAGTGTATATTTTAAATATAATTTAATTGTTAATTAAATAAAAATTCAATAGTGTTTAACAAGGAGGAGAATCGTGAAAAGGAAATTAACAGCAGTTCTTACAGTTGCCCTGGCAGCGGGGATCATGGTAACGGGGTGTGGCAGTTCAGGTTCAGGTACGACGGCAAAGGAAAGCGCAGCAACTACGGCGGGAGATACCACTGCAGCAGGAGATACTTCAGCAGCAGGAGACACTGCCACAGAGGCGGCGAAGAGCGGAGAGGTAACGACCATTCGTTTCTACGGATCCGATTCCGAGTACAACCAGAATATCGTAGCGGGCTTCCAGTCAGAGAACCCGGATATTAAGGTTGAGATCGTACCGGTAGACTTCGATAACGCGGAGCAGATCATCAAGACAGGCATCGCTTCCGGTGATCCGGTCGACGTAAGCTTCTTCTGGGGAAGCCAGATCAATGCATTTACAGATGACAACATGGCATACGACATAACCCCATACTTAACAGAAAACAACAATGAGTGGAAAGATACATTTGTTCCGGCATACATAGACGCAGGCATGGTTGACGGTAAGTACTACGCCGTAAGCTACCAGCCGGTTATCGAGACCATTTTCTATAACAAGGATTTATTTACTCAGTATAATGTAGAGCTTCCAAAGACATGGGACGAATTTGTAGAAGCATGTAAAGTGTTCAAGGACAACGGTGTATACGGCGTAGGCAACTGGAACGGCCAGAATCACCAGCTGCTTCAGTTCGCATACCAGTATATGGCCAATGACGGAACGCTGGAAGAATACGTGGCAGGCAAAGGCGACTTTACACAGTGCGAAGGCTTAAAGAAATGTCTTGAAAACTGGAAATCCGTTTATGATGCAGGCTACTGGTATCCGGGCGAGGGTGCTTTAACCTCCACCAAGGACCAGACTCAGGCGGCGTGGTATCAGGGCAAGGTAGCCATGCTGTTTGACGCAGGCTCCAACGCAGGCGAATACATCAAGAACAGTGAATTTGAAGTTGGCATCCTTCCATTCCCATACGTAGCAGAAGGCGGAAAGTATGCACTTAACACGGTAACAAACGCACTGTTCATTCCGGCCAATGCAAAGCATCCGGAGGAAGCGGTCCGTTTCATGAAGTACTATACCAGCGACGCAGGCATCGAAGAGATCATCAAGAGCGGAAGACTGCCAGCTACTATCTCCATGCAGGATAAGGTGGACAGCGAAATCTTAAAAGACCTTCTTGCAACCACGGTAGGCGACAATGTAGTCGGGTACAAGCAGATGCAGGGACTTTCTTCCGAGATCAATTCCTTCCTTCAGAATGATATGGTCGGCATGGTCTGCACAGGAACCAGCGTGGAAGACACACTGGAGCAGCTGGAAGATTTAAAGCAGGCAACCGTGAAAGGCGAATAAGGAAAGCAGTAAATACGCGCTGATAAGGGAGTGCTGACAGCGCTCCCTTTTTCCTTACATTGAGGTATAGAGTATGCAGAAATCAAAGAGAAAAATGAGCAATATCGAGAAAAAATATATGGTTGCAGGCTTTGCATTCCTGACGCCTGCTATTGTGATCTATCTTATATTTGCCGTCATCCCGTTTTTTGACAGTTTTATTCTGTCATTTCAGGAGTGGAGCGGTTTTGGACCGAGAACGTTTCTTGGTTTGAAGAATTATTTTTCCGCGTTCCGCGATAAAACGTTCCTCCTGGCCATCAGGAACAGCGTTTATCTCGGTGTGGCATCGGCGTTTTTCAGCGTGATCATAGGTGTTCTTATGGCATGGCTGCTTCTTTATGTAGGGAAAAAATGGGGCGGCTTCTTCCGGACCATCCTCTTTTCACCCAGCATGATTCCGGCTGTCATCACGGCGCTTATCTTTGCGTTCGTCTATGAACCGGAAATCGGTATTTTAAATAATATCCTGGGTACTCTCGGCCTGGAGAATTTACAGCATGCGTGGCTGACCAACAAGGGAACGGCACTCAACTGTATTCTGTTCGTATCGGCCTGGAAGCAGGTGGGGCTTACCATGGTGCTCTGCTTTGCCGGTATGCAGGGAATCGACAACTCCTTAATCGAGTCTGCAAGACTGGATGGGGCGACGGATTTCCAGATCTTTAAGAAGATTATTCTGCCGCTTATCATGGCGTTTGTCCAGCTTTCCACAATATTTGCGGTCATGAGCGGACTTAAGATTTACGATACCGTAGTGGCACTTACCAATGGCGGACCGGCCAAGTCAACGACCGTTATGCCGTTATGGATTCTTCAGAACTCGTTCTCATTTAACAATTACGGTTATGGTTCCGCCATGAGTATGATTTTTGTTGTCATTGTTTTAATCGGCATGGTTGTGGTCAAGAAGCTGGTAAGAGGAGGTAACTATGAGCGATAGAATGTTCGGCATGAATAAATGGATGAAGGTGCTTGCCTATACTGTTCTGGGCCTTTACACGGTCGTGGTTGCCTACCCGATCTTATTCATGTTTTTTACATCTTTTAAATCAAATAAAGAGTTCTTCGTAAACCTGTTCGGCCTTCCACAGAACGTGGAGATCATGAACTACGCCAAGGCGTGGAGTGTGGGAAAACTGGGTACCTATTTTGGAAACAGTGTAGTGGTCACCGGAGTTTCCGTAGCGGTTACCACGATTGTTTCACTGCTTGGCGGATATGCGCTGGCGAAATTATATATACCGAAGGCAAACCTGATCATGGATGTGTTTATGGTGTTTAACTTTATTCCCGGCATTGCGATCTACATCTCCCTCTATTCCATGATGAGCAGGATGCATCTGACGGGCGGAAGAATCAGCCTGATTCTGCCTTATATTGCATGGCAGATTCCATTTTCCATGTATATCATTAAACAGTACTTTGAGACCATACCCGAGGAACTGATCGAGAGCGGGCGAATCGACGGCTGTACGGAATTCGAGGCGTTTTTCCATATTATGCTTCCGCTGGTGAAACCGGCGATTGCGACCATCATCGTATTCACCTTTATCGGAAACTGGGGCGAACTGATGTGGGCCAACATTACGACGGCCTCCAACGCGCTGATTAAGACACTTCCCGTCGGCCTTCTGAATTTCAAGACGGAGATGGGCGTCGAATGGGGACAGTACACCGCGGGAATCTGCATGGTCACCCTTCCCCTGATGCTGGTATTCGGGTATTTTCAGAAATACTTTGTATCAGGACTTACGAATGGCGCGGTTAAGGGGTAATTTAACAATAATAATGATGAGAGGGAACGCGAATGAGATATACAGATTATAAGTTTCACGTACCGGAAGAAAAGATTGTAAGGCTGATCGTGAATACCGATGCTAAGAACGAGGCGGACGACCAGTTTGCGATCGTTCAGGCGCTGCTTAGCCCGAAATTTGAAAATGCAGGTATGATTGCGGCTCATTATGGAACGAGACATGAGGATTCCATGGAGCGGAGCTTTAAAGAGCTGGAGGTTATCTTCGACAAGATGCATTTCCCGAAGGAAAACATGATTTTCCACGGCGCGCCTCATGCAATTCCCGACAAGACGACTCCGGTTGTGAGTGAAGGGGCGGAGCTGATTGTCAGAGAAGCCATGAAGGACGACGACCGTCCGCTGTTCGCAATCTTCTTAGGCCCGCTTACGGACCTGGCGAGCGCTCTTCTCATGGAGCCGAAGATTGCATCCCGGATGACGGCTATCTGGATCGGCGGCGGAAGGTATCCGGCCGGCGGCCCGGAGTTTAACCTGGGTAATGACATTAATGCGGCCAATGTGGTGTTCCAGAGTAAAATGGAGATCTGGCAGGTTCCGAAGAACGTTTATGAGATGATGCCGCTGTCACTGGCAGAACTGGAATATAAGGTGGCTCCGTACGGGGAAATCGGAGAGTACCTTCTGCAGCAGCTGGACGAACACGCGCAGGAGGAGGGGCCAAGAAACAGCGCCTTCCGCACCGGAGAGACATGGGTCGTCGGGGACAGCCCGGCCGTTGGCCTGCTCTTATATGAGCACAGATTTGAGTTTGACTGGGTCGAGGCGCCGCTGGTGACGGAAGACATGGCCTATGTTCATACGAAACTGAACAGACCGATCCGGATTTACCATTCCATCGACAGCAGGCTGATCCTGGATGACTTCTTTGCGAAGCTGGCGCTGTTTCATGCGAAGCATCCGGAAGGATATAGCGGTTAAATGGGTGCTGCGGAAAGAAGAGAATTGATATAAAGCGAATATAAAGCGAATATAAACCGGTGCAGGTTCTTTTAAAAAACCACACCGGTTTATATTCGTTTGTCTATCTGGCTTTCCTTCCGCGCCGGAATACCGGCATGGAAGCAAGAGAAATCGAAACTTCAATCCACTGACCGCCTTCATATTCGTTACCGGTCTCTGCATCTGTCCATATTTCATTTCCCGGCAGATATACCGATCTTGTTTTAGCCCCCGCTTCCAGTACCGGCGCAACTAAAATCTCGCTTCCATAGCAGTATTCATCCTCGACTTTCCAGGCATTTGTATCACCCGGAAACTCATAAAACAGCGTCCGCATGACGGGAGTGCCCTTCTCATGTGCCTCCTCCATCAGCTTCCTGGTATAAGGGCGCATTTTCTCACGAAGCTCCATATACTTTTTGCAGATTTCGTAGACCTCTTCCCCATAGCTCCACACTTCATTGGCAGCGCCGGAACAGCAGTGTGCGCCGCCTGTCGTTCCCACCTGTGGCTGCCTGGGTTCCCGGTCGCCATGAAGACGCATGACGGGACAGAACGCTCCCCACTGGAACCAGCGCACAAACAGCTCGCGGAAATCAGGATCGTCAGGATTTCCACCGTGGAATCCGCCGATATCCGTGGTCCACCAGGCAATTCCCGCCAGCCCCATATTCAGTCCGGCTGCCAGTTGGTTTTTCATGCTCGTAAAGCTGGAGGCAATGTCGCCGGACCACACCAGCGCGCCGTATCTCTGGCTTCCCGCCCAGGCACACCGCAGGAGATTCACAATTCCTTTCTGCCCCTGTGATTCCATCCCTTCATAAAATGCCCTTGCATAATCATAGGGATAGATATTGCCGATTTCTAAGTCCGTTCCCAGATAATACCGGTAATTATCAAAATCATAGGCGGTATATTCCGGTTCTGCCTCATCCAGCCAGAATACCCGGATTCCTTTTTCGTAATAATTTTTCCGCACCTTCTCCCATAGATATTCTCTGGCTTTCGGATTGGTGGCATCTACATGTACGGTGGCCCCTTCAAAATCCAGACCAACCCGGAAACCCCGTTCCGTCCGGATGAGATAGCCTTGCTCCAGCATTTCCTGATAGTTTTCAGAGTCCCGGGCCACGGTGGGCCAGACAGATACCATCAGTTCGATTCCCATCTCCTTTAATTCCCGGACCATAGCATCCGGGTCCGGCCAATAGGTTTCATCAAACTTCCACTCTCCCTGTTTGGGCCAGTGGAAAAAATCAATAACGATTAAATCAATGGGCAGATTCCGTCTCTTATATTCCCGGGCTACCGTCAACAGCTCCTCCTGTGTCTGGTATCTCAGCTTGCACTGCCAGAAACCCAGGCCATATTCAGGCATCATGGGGACCGTTCCGGTTACGGCAGCATAGGCTTCCTCTATCTCGGAAGGCGTGTCTCCGGCAGTAATCCAGTAATCGATGATTTTGGAAGCATAAGCCTCATAGCTCATAATATTTTTGCCGAATACCACCCGTCCCACTGCCGGATTGTTCCACAAGATCCCGTATCCTCTGGAAGAGAGGGCAAATGGGACGCTTGCCTGGGAATTCCTGTGGGCAAGCTCTAAATCTGTACCTTTTAAATTCAGATATGGCTGCTGATACTGCCCCATTCCGTATATTTTTTCGTCCGGATCCAGAGATTCAAACTGGCAGGTTAAGTGATACAGACCACCGATATTCGGTTTGAATTCGCGGGCCTCCACTTCGAGTGCGCCGCACTTTGGATCACATATATCTTTTCGATTGCGGCAGTATTCCTCTAACAGCAGCTTTCCGGCGCTGTTAAAAACCGTAATTTTTCCAAAATGCGATACATTGGCGCGGATCTTACCGTTGGTAATTTCCATCCCGTTTTCAGATTCCCGTATACTGGCAGCACTTGGCGGTACGTTTAACAAAGCCCAGTCCCCCTCTGGCATCCGGCTCTCCTTAAATGCCCGGATGCGCAGGGAATTATCGCCCCACGCCTCCAAAATCACTGTCTCCGAATCGTAATAATACCGTAATTTCCCTTTCTCTGCTGATAACATCTGTCGTCCTCCTGTTTTTTGACTAACCCTTTACGGCTCCGCTTGTCATTCCGCTGATAATGTATTTTTGCATAAAGATAAAAATCAAAGCAACCGGTATGATTGTAACAACTGCAAATGCAGTCAGATAACTCCATTTCGTTCCGTACTGCCCCATAAAATTAAAGATTCCCGCTGTGATCGGACGTTTTGTCTGATCGATGATAAAGGTCATGCCATAGGCTAAATCCCCCCACGCATACAGGAAGGAAAACACGGAACATACAACCACTCCCGGCTTCGCTATGGGGATCAGCACCCGGATAAAAGCCGTAAACCGGTTGCAGCCGTCAATATAAGCCGCTTCCTCCAGCTCCTTTGGGATGGAGGCAAAATAATTCTTTAATATCAGGACAGAAAATGGAATCCCGATAGTCGCATCCGCCAGTATCGCGGCCACCGGCGTGTTGTATACATGCGTATTTTTAAACAGAATAAACATTGGGGTCAGCAATACGGAAACCGGAAGCATCTGAGTGACAAGAAAGCCCAGAAGAATTGCTTTTTTCCCTTTAAAATGATATTTGGCAATTCCATAAGACGCCGGCACCGCCAGGACAACGGCGATCAATGTGGCGCCTGCAGAGATAACCAGGCTGTTTCCAAATGACTGAAACATGTTAAAATCGCCGGTGGCCACCTGAGCCACATAGGATTTTGTATTCAATACCCTGGGAAATAAGGTGGGCGGTATCTGGAAGATCTCTTTTTCTGTTTTTAACGATGTGACCACAATCCAAAACAGCGGAAACAGCAGCAGACACAGAAGGAGTACCGATAAAATATTAAGCATGATATTCCTTATCCCGGTAATTTTCTTTTCCTCATCCATTACGCTTCCTCCTCATCTGTAATCTTTATATAAAATAAGCCGACTATCAGCAGAATCACCAACAGGACATTGGCAGCCGCAGAGCCTTTGCTGTACTTAAAAAGCTCAAATGACAGCTTATAGGAATAAGTGGACAGCATATGGGTGGAATTAACGGGGCCGCCGCCTGTCATGACATAAACCAGGTCAAACACCTTAAAGGTATAGATAAAACCAAGCACCAGAACCGATTCTATAGTCGGCTTTAAAAGGGGAAGCGTAATTCTGAAAAAGGACTGTATCTTATTTGCGCCGTCAATGGATGCGCTCTCATACAATTCCTTTGGAATGGTGGTCAGCCCTGTGGAAATGAGGATCATATTAAACGGAATTCCAATCCACACATTGGCGCAGATAATTGCAAACATAGCCGTATTTGCAGATGTCAGCCAGTCTATATTTTTACCGATCAGACCCAGGCTGTGCAGAATAAAGTTTAATATTCCCACATCCGTTCCGAATATAAACTTAAAAATCAAAGCGGTCACCGTGATCGGTATCATCCAGGGCATCATTAAAAGTCCGCGTATGGGTTTGGAAAGCCGGAAATTCTGACTGAAGAATACGGCCAAAACAAAACCGATCATAAACTGGACAACCAGACATGCTACGGTAAAAATAAGGGTGTTCATAAGGGCCTTGTGAAAAACGGGATCCTTAAAAATCTCCGTATAATTCGCCAGCCCCGCAAATGGCTTATGCGCCGCTGTCAGCGTCTGGATCGTGACCTGCTGAAAGCTTAAAATCAGATTGTCCACAATGGGATATCCAACAAAAATCATCATATATATAAATGCCGGCAGAACAAACAGATATCCAATGTTATCATACCGGAAAAATTTCTTTGCCCTTTTCATAAGGCTCCTCCGGCTTTCCTTATTTTACAATGGTATCAATTGCCGCCTGGGCATCGGCTGCCGCCTTCTCCGGCTCCATAGCGCCTGTCATGACCTGGTTAAAGGCCAGGGAGATTGCATCCGATACGGATGGCCACTCAGCCAACGGACCTCTTGCTTTTGTATACTCCATCTCTTCGATGAATTTTCTATAAACAGCGTCCCCGTCTGCTGTAAACTGTGTCTTGGCAATCTCTTTATCTGCCGAAATATATCCCATGGTATTCATCATAAAGCTGACCTGCTCCGGCTGTGTTGCATAGTTTAAAAAGTCCAGCGCGCCCGCTTCGTTGCCGCCTGCAATCACGGCCCAGTTTTCGCCGCCTAAATCAGAAGCAAATTCTTTATCCTTTGGTATCAATGCCACATCCCAGTTAAGATCCGGCGCTTCCTGTCTGATGGTAGGAATCTGCCACGGTCCATTGATCATCATGGCGACATTCCCGGAGATAAACTGATTCATCACATCGCCCTGTGTCCAGTTTATGCATTCCTTACTCATCGCACCGGAATCTACCAGGTCTTTGATAAAGGTCAGGGCCTTAATTCCGCCTTCTGAATTCATCTCATAGGAGGTGGCTCCGGTAGACCATACCCATGGCATAAAATTAAACGTGCCTTCTTCATTCTGAAGACTGCAGAAAGCAAATCCGCCCACATTGCCAGAGGTCAGTTTCTGGGCCGTGTCCTTTAATTCATCCCATGTCTCAGGCGCTTTTGTGATTCCCGCCGCTTCAAACATATCCTTGTTATAATAAAGTCCCAGGCAGTTGCTTCCAAATGGCACACCGTAGAGCACATCCTCCAGCGTACAGGAAGCCACGGGACCGTCATAATAAGAGCTTGCATCGAATTTACCAGTCAGATCAGCAAATATTCCCATGGTTGCATAGGAAGCATGGTCCGGGGAATCCAGCAATACAAGATCCGGAAGCTCACTGGCTGATGCGCCTATGGACAACTGCTTCTTAAAATCCGCAAAGGGTACGTATTTGGCAGTCAGTTTATACTCTGTCTGCTGTGTATTGTACTGATCGATCATCTCGTTTAACGCTTTTTGATGACTTTCGTTCTCCCAGTAATACCACAGTGTCATCTCTTCACCGGCTGCCGCCGTTTCTTTTGCCTCCTCCTTTGCTGCTTCCGTACTTCCTGCCGCAGTAGTGCCGCTCGCTGTTTTGGAATCTGCATTTCCGCAGCCTGTCACCATTGCCGCTGCGATTGCAGCCGCTGCTCCTAAAGCCGCCATCTTTTTTAATTTCATAAATTTCCCTCCTGTGTGTTCCTTTCTTTGATACATCTATCATAATATAGTTGGAAGCTGTACAAAACGGAAAATTTCTGCAAAAAGACCACTTATCTAAACTACTTGTGTGTTTTACGATACTCCGCCGGAAGCTGTCCCACACTGTCACGGAATACACGGCTGAAGTATTTCGCATTGGAATATCCCACTTGTTCAGCAATCTCATAAAGCTTTAGCTGACTTCCGATTAAGAGTTCCTTAGCTTTGTTGATCCTGAAATCGCGGATATATCCGCTGAACGTAATCCCCATATCCTGATGGAAAAGATTGCCCAGATATTCTGGTGTAATATCCAGTTTTCCTGCAATCTCATCTAAGGTGATGCCTGTCTGATAAAACTCCTGTATCATGCTTTTTGCCCTTTTTACCGTCAGCCGGATCACCTCCTTGTTATCCTCGGAGGCCGGCCGGATTTTTTCTGTCAGGCTGTCCGACACCGCCTCAAGCTCCTGATGGTTTTTGGCCTCCATGATTGATTCCAGCATCTTCTGCTGTTCCAGCTTCTGATACTCAAGGCATCCAACCTCTTTTCCAATATTAATAAATGCCCACAGAAAACGGACATAGCATTCCTTCACCTCCTTGGGGGTGTAGACCTTTCCATTGCGGAAATACTGATGAAAGCGGCTGATACAGTTTCTGGTCTTATCCATATCATTGGCACAGATTGCTATCTTTAACTGATTTTCCAGTTCTACGGGATAGACGCATGGAACCGTCTGAACACGGGTGATCTTGGGATAGGAAATCATGATTTCTTCCCCTAATACGATATTCCAGTCCATATAAGGGTACAGCGTATCAAAGCCTGATTTCACTTCTGCATATCCTTCAGTCTGTATCCAGCCGATTGTGGCATGAAAGTCCATACGGATCTGATTTTGCAGAATCTGATACTGAAACCATCGTTCTAAGAAATGGGCATCCGGATAATCGTACAGGATTAACATCAGCGACTTCTCATAAGGCGATTCGATCATGCACCATTTCACATCCGGCCTTTGTTTCATAATCAGTTCCAGATTTTTCTTTGCGCGTTCCCTGTTTTCATCAAAATACCATCCGAGATAAACACAGATTTGAATCAACGGGGCGGCCTCTGCCAGACCGAACTTCTTTTCCATATACTTTTTCAACTGGGGATCCGGCTTCATCCCACCCCAGATCAGTCCGCCGATTGCCTGCTCTAAAGTTCCAACTCCCTCTAAATGCTCATCCTGTTCTTTTTCAAGCTGATGTCTTATATTGGTCAGCGCCCTGGAAAACTCCCCAAAGGAAATCGGCTTCAGCAGATACTCCGTAACCCCTGACTGCATCGCCTTTCTGGCGTATTCAAATTCCGAATAGGCACTGAGCACAATTGCCTTAGTTCCTGCGTTTTCCTGATACAGCCGGTCCAGCATCTCCAGGCCGTCCATAACCGGCATTCGGATATCGGTGATCACCACGTCCGGTTTCAATTCGCGGATTAAAGCAAGGCCCTCCTGTCCATTTTCCGCGGCGCCTACGATCTCATATTCCTCGTTCAGTTTTTTCAGCAGCCGGCTGATTCCCTCCCGTATACGGATTTCATCCTCCACCACTACAATTCTCATCATACATTATCCCTCTCCACTGGAATGCAGATACTGATTCTGGTAAAGGCTCCTTCTTCACTTTCTATCTGCACCTTCGCACATTCCCCATAGTACATATAAATTCTGGTGATTGCATTTTCCATACCAATGTGATTTTTCTCTTTTGTTTCTTTGAATACCCCCCGGTTCATCTGTTCTACCACCTCTTTTGAAATTCCGCATCCATTATCATAGATGTAGATCTGAAGCATCTCATGCTCCGCTGCCTCTATTTTCACCAGAAGCTCATGCCTCCGGCTGACACCGTCAAAACCATGGATAATGGAATTTTCTACAAAAGGCTGAAGTAAAAGCTTATGAATCCGGTACTCCATGGTTTCCGGCCTCACGTCCACCTGACAGGAAAATCCATTTTTCAGTCTGGTCTGCTGCAGGAATAAATACTGTTTCAGCCATTCACATTCCTGGCGTACCGTCACCAGGCGGTTGCTGCCATCGATTCCATACCGGAGGATGGATGCCAGCGCACCAATGGAATTGCTGATTTCAAACTGATCGTTATCTATGGCCATCCAGTTGATGGTGTCCAGGGTATTATACAGAAAATGAGGGTTGATCTGGGCCTCTAACGCGGCAATCTGCGCATCCTTTTGCTTTTCCCCGGCTCTTTTTTCACGTTCGATTGCCTCTCCCAGCTTTTCCAGCATCTGATTGAACTGTCCGGCTATGCCTGCGATCTCTGTAGGCATATTTCTGGTTATGTTCACCCGGGCAGACAGATTGCCCTTCCCCGCCTGCTTCATAGCCTGGGATAAGTTCTTTAAGGAACCGGTCAGGCTTTTAATCAGCACTGCAATCAAAATCAGCAGCGCCCCCAGAGAAGCCGCCATAACAACGAGCATTATCCGCTGCTGTGCATCCAAACGCTCAATCACCTGATTTCTGTTTGAAACATTGACGATATCCCAGTTCAGTTTTTTATCATGTATGACATATACAGAACCGGTTTTGCTGGAAAATCCAAACTGGTCGGCAATATAATCCTGGTACTGTGCCTCCCTGGCGGCAATATCCTCTGACCAGTCTATGATATGCTGTCCTAAAAGCCCGCGGTCCTGATGAGAAACAATGTCCCCCTGACTGTCCACAATAAAGTGAAAGCTGCCGGAATCCTGCCCGGAGTTGTTGCAGATATCCTGAAGAAGCTGTTCATCAATGCTGATGACCACAATTCCCAGCTCCTCATTCAGATTCTTATAATTAATAATCCGGTGGGCGATGTGAAAGAGATAATTCTTGCTGTTATTGGATTCCTTTGTCTCTCTGGTGGAAAATACATGCGTCTGATTGTCTTCGGACACTTCCTGATACAGCTCCTGCCTGCTTATTCCAAGATTATCCACCCAGGAACTTTGCGTAGAGGAACCGGTCAGAAGGTCGTAGAATACCATTTCACCGCTCTGTGTGAAAACAGAGATGGATTTGATATATTCCTTGGTATAAAACAATCCGTGCAGCGTCCGTCGCAGCTGGCTGCGGCTGACTGAACGATCCTTCTTCTCATTTAAATTCTTAAGCAGGGCTACGATGTCATCATCTGTATAAATCTGAAACAGGATATCTTCATAGGATTCCAGCCATACATCAAGGCTTCCGCGGGTCTGCGACAAATTGGACCGGGTCATCTCATCCACATTATCTTTTACGATACCTGAGGTGTTGTAATAAGAGAACAGATTTAAGATGATTGCCGGTATAATCGAGGTAATGATGAATGCAAGTATCAGCCTTGCACGAAGGCTTGTGGTTCGCCCCTGATGCTTTTCCATATGAATTCACTCCTTATCCTGCCGCTTTTCTATCATATCATAAAAAAAATTATATATATAAGAATATATCTTTTTTTCTGCAATGAACAGATGAGAAAACCTAAAAAGGAGCAGATATCCGGGAAAAAATTGATGAAAGACTAAGAGATTCTTTTTGCGTTCCAAGCGTAAGGATCTCAGAAAGCACCTCGTAAAAACGAGTGATATCTGCCCGATCCAGCTCTGCCGTCTGATATTTGAAATAAAAATCCAAACCGCGGTTCTGAGGTGCCTGCATCACCGTTAAGTAAAGCTTCTGAATATCCGCCCTGCTTGAGAACCACTCGATGTTCAGCGGGATGTGTTTTAAAAATGGGTTGGGAGAGGAGAGAGGAAGGGGCTGACAGGTCAATGCGGCTCCTTCATAGGTGGTAAGCGGCGGCATCCCAAAGGTATCGGCAAACAGCGCATTTACCTGTTCCGGATCGAAGTCGGCGTGGCGGTATATGCCGTTTTGATAAGCCTTTATCTGCCGTATCCCATCCAGAAAAGTGGCTTCCGGCAAAACTACGGTCCTGCAGGGGTAGCAGTGAATCCGGCAGCCGCCGCAGGTCCGGCTCTGCCTGGAAGAGCGGCGGGATAAGTAATTGCGGAGGCTGATGTCCGGTTCTCCATCATTGGCAAAGGACAGCGCAGTGCGCATGGCCATGAGCAGCAGATTAGCCATGGACACGGAATGCTTCCGGCAGTATGCTTCCAGCCGGGCAGCCTCCTTTTTCGGAAGAGTGAATTTCTCCATATCGCCGTCCATGGGCTGTATGATCCGGTCGGCAGCGCGCAGGCCGGGAAGGCCGTGGCTGATCCGGCTTTGCATCAGTTTCCGGGAGCCGCCGATATCTGTGTAGATGGGCTCGCCTGCGGACAGCAGCTGCCTCCAGAAGGCGCTGTCCCTTTCCATGCGCAGCGGATCCTGTTCCCGCCGTAAATCTGACTGCAGAACCTCTTCATAACACGCCGGCATGTCTGGCGCAGGCGATCCGTAAAGGTAATGGCAGTACAGCTGGAACGTATCATTCATCATAAAAATCAGTCCGCAGGAATCCATGATGCGGTGATCGATACAGAGGTAAAGGCCGTTCCAACCGCCTGGAAGGGATACCATGACAAAACGCAGGAGGGGGGAATCCGCTTCGTCAAAGCCAAGAGTGCTCCAGTGATTCATCAGGGCCTTGATCTCCGGGGCGCTTTTATCCTTTAAGTTTTCATATGTAATGTCAGGGGAACTCTCCGGGACAATATACTGCCGGATTCCACCGTCTCTGTTCGGCGGCGTGAACTGGACCCGCAGGCACTCAAGACGCCGGACTTCTTCTTTCAGGCATTTTTCTAACAGGGAAAAGTCTACGGGAGCATGTAAGGAAATGCACACTCCGATGGTTAAAATCTGGGCTGTGCCGAATTCTTCAAGGGCCTGCTGGAGCATGCGCTGGGAAGAGGTGAGGGGAAAAAGGGTATTAGTCATGTGGCCACGCTGCCTTTCCGGGATTGCATAAGTGTTACAATATATGAAATCCGGGGAAGGTCAATGACAACACATGCAAAGCAACCAAAAATCACTGAAGTAAATCCACCATGAGTGAATGGAATTTTTCGTGTTCGCTCCACTGCGGAAAGTGGCAGGAGTGCTCAAACCAGTGAAACTGCTTTTCCGTCTGTATGGTATCATAGTATTCTTTTGCAAGCACGGATGAGACGTGGACGTCGTGACGCCCCTCCACGAATATGACAGGCGCCCCATACTCGGTCCGGCCTTCAAAATTAACCTCCATAAGCTCAGGCCACAGCCGTTTGATTGCCTGGAGGCTGCCCTTCTGGCGCCGTATCAAATCAGGAATCGAATAATACCTGGAAAATAGGAACGGTGTCACCAGGGGATTATAATTTGTCCTGCCATAGAGAGAGCCTCCGTGTTTTACAACCTGTTTTGTCACGAAAAGCAGATCGTCCAGCCAGTTTTCACCGGTGTAGGTGCAGTCCGCCTTTTTCAGCCGCGCAAGAGCTTTCTTACCGGCGTGTGCGGCGGCGAACTCGTAGCCCGTGCGGCTGGCTTTTTTCATGTTTACCACCTGGCCGCATCCGACATAGGCGCGTACCTTCTCCGGATGCTTCTCCGTATAGGTAAGCCCCAGGACGCTTCCCCAGGAATGTCCGACGAGATAGAGCTTTTCCTGACGGTAACGTTCGGTTAAGAGTGTCACCAGCGCATGGAGATCCTCGAGAAAGGTAGCGATGGTGACGGTGCTGTCTCCGAAATCGTAATAGGATTTACCTGCCCCGCGCTGCTCCCATACGACGACGGTAAAGTGCTTCTCCAGCTCGCTGTTGTATTTCAGAACCAGCGGCAGCGCGGCGTCTCCGGGGCCGCCGTGAAGATAGAGGAGAAGGGGCAGATGGTCTCTTTCCGCCCGGATTGATACGTACTGCGGTACTCCGTTAAGGGTGATGGTGGTCTGGTGGTTGATTGGCATAGGGGCCTCCTTCGGCATTGGATCGCAGAATTTATCGCTGTGAACTGCAACGCTGTAACCGGTCTGCTTTCATTATAGTGAATTGGGATTGACATTATATGTTTAAAGATGCTATTATAATGATATAAAGAAGCGCTGCCGAATATACGGTTAGCCCCATGAAAATAGTTTAATCAAAAATGACCGCTTGTTTTCTCAGGACAGGGCGGTCATTTTTGTGATCTATGATTGCTTCCTATGGCATATCCAAGTCCAAAAGCTGTCAGTAAGAGACTAAGAACAGCGATCAGACCTTCAAGTGTCAACATTGGCAATGCCCTCCTTTTGCGGATTCCCAAGCCGGTTAAACAGCACAGGTTTCTATGTAATCAGAGGGTCACAGTCCCTCTGTTAGAGGGCTAGCCGCATACCCGATATTGGCAGCACCAATTTCATTATAGCAAATTGTAGTATAAAAAACAATATAAAAATGTAATAGACAGTTGCCTGGTAAATCACTCCTAAGGGCGGCTGTCTGTTTTGTATATTATTAAATAATTAAACGTTAATTTAACCCTTCACACTCTTCCTTTCATGCAGCTTCACCGAAACCTCCGTCTTAATCATCACCTTCGTCTCCCCCGCGATCTTCTGCAGGAGTCTTAGAACGGCCAGTTCACCGAGGCGTTTCTTTGGAACCTCCATGGTCGTGAGCGGCGGTTCGAGGAAATCACAGATCGGGGTATCGTCGAAGCCGACGATGGAGATATCTTCCGGGATCTTGTAGCCGAATTCCTTAAAGGCCCGCATGGCCCCGGCGGCGATTAGATCGTTGTCGGCAAAGTAGGCCGGGGCAACCGGTGGTTTTTCGCGGAGAATCTCCGACATATCCGTGTAAGCGCCCTCCATGGAGGGCGTCAGCCTGTGGACGTAGGGGTGGCTGGTGGGGAGGTCGTGGTGGCGCAGCGCCTTGTAATAGCCATCCGCCCGCTCCTCAAAGTTGCCGATGGGATAGGAGGAACGCAGGTAGCCGATTTCTCCCAGACCCTTGTCGATTAAGTAGTTGGTGGCCAGGTATGCACCCTGCACATTGTTGATTAGGACGGAATCACAGTCCAGCTCTTCAAAGTACGTATCCAGCACCACCATAGGCACCTTCAGCCTGGTAAATGGCTGGAAGTACTCCACATCCATCTCCGTGCCCAGCAGGAGGATTCCCTGGCAGTTCTTCTCCGAGAGCTCCTGAATCTGCGCGCCGATATCTTTATTTTCATAAAAATAAGTAATCTGTAGTTCGAATCCCTTTCCCTTGCAGGCCTGTTCGATTCCCTCCGTCAGCTGGGAGAAGAACGGCGTATCTGCGACGACGGTTCCGTGCTTTTTGTAAATGACATACAGGATACTGCCTTTTTCCTCGGCGGTATCCCATTTTTTTGAAAAATCGTAACCGTATTCCCTGGCAGCATCCAGGACCAGGTTTCTGGTCTTTTCGCTGATGCCAGGTTTGCGGTTTAATACCATGGAAACCGTGGCTGCCGATATATTTAACTTCTGAGCCAGCTCCTTCGCTGAAATTGACATACTTGGCCCTCCTCTGACACAAATATCAAACGCATAAATACTGCTTAAAAATAAAAAAGTACTGTTTACTTAATCATACAGGAATTAGTTAAATTCGTCAATAGATTATTCCTATATAATTTAAAGAAAATTAAGTTAAATTCAATTGACATTTCAGGTAAGATTTAATATAATTAAGTTAATAATAAAGATAGAATTTAATATAATTCAATTGCGATTTAAAAGGAGGAAACGTATGTTATCACTGAAACTGGGGTTTGCGCCTACACGAAGAAGCATATTCAGCGCTCCGGATGCGTTAAAGTTTGCCGGGTTAACGAAGAAACGTCTGGAAGAGCTGGGAGTAGAGTTTGTCGGTCTCGACGGGATCAATGAAGAGGGACTGCTATACGATGACGGCGATCTCGACGCCATTGTGAAACGTTTTGAGGAGTCAGGTGTTGATGGACTGTTTCTTCCTCACTGTAATTTCGGAACAGAATACGTCTGTGCAAGGCTTGCAAAGCGTTTGAATGTTCCGGTTCTCTTATGGGGACCAAGGGATGAGAGGCCGGATGAGAATGGAATCCGTTTAAGGGACAGCCAGTGCGGTTTATTTGCTACCGGAAAAGTCCTGCGCAGATTCGGGGTGCCGTTTACCTATTTAACAAACTGCCGTCTGGAGGATCCGGAATTCGAGGGCGGAATTCGTAACTTCCTGGCGGTCTGCAACGTGGTGAAGGTATTCCGCCATACGAGAATTCTTCAGATCGGGCCGAGACCCTTTGATTTCTGGTCCACCATGTGCAACGAAGGGGAACTGCTGGAGAAATTTCAGATTCAGTTATCCCCGATTCCGATTCCGGAGCTGACCGCCGAGATGAAGCGGGCGAAGGAGGAGGGCGTGGAGGTGCAGGCTGTGATGGACTACTGCAGAACCGGCATGTGCGTCAAGATCAAAGATGGGGAACTGGAAAATGTAGCCGCCCTCAAGGTAGCGATGAAACGCCTGACCGAAAAGTACGGCTGTAACGCGGTCGCAATCCAGTGCTGGAACGCGCTTCAGAGCGAGATCGGAATCATGCCCTGCGCGGCCAATTCCTTATTAAATGAAGAAGGAATTCCCGTTGTCTGTGAGACCGATATTCATGGAGCGATCACCGCGGTGATCGCGGAAGCGGCGGGGATGGACGAGGCGAGAACCTTCTTTGCGGACTGGACGGTGCGCCATCCGGACAACGAAAACGGGGAGCTGCTTCAGCACTGCGGCCCGTGGCCGATCTCCGTGGCGAAGGAAAAACCAACCATCGGCTACCCTCTGGCCTTCGACTATCCGGGGGCAGTGGAGGCCGAAGCGAAGCACGGTGAGATGACACTTTGCCGCTTCGACGGCGACAACGGAGAGTATTCCCTGCTTCTCGGAAATGCCAAGGGCATCGAGGGACCATACACGAAAGGCACGTATGTGTGGGTGGAGGTAGAGGATTTAAAACGCCTCGAGAACAAGCTGGTCTGCGGCCCGTATATCCATCACTGTGTGGGAATCCACAAAGACGTAGTGCCTGTATTATATGAGGCATGCAAATACATAGGAGTCACCCCGGATTTATATGATCCCATCGAGGAAGAGGTAAAAGCGGCGATCTACAGTCCGTCCGGCAGGTGAATGGGGTAAGTAAATCAGAGCGAATTGCAGCATATCAGAACAAGGGGTAAATGGAATGAATGAAAATCTAAAGGCGCTGTCCTACGCGCTTCGTAAAAATGTACTGGACATGGTATACAGGGCAAAAACCGGCCATATCGGCGGAGATTTCAGCGTCATGGAAATCCTGGTAAGCCTGTACCTGAAGGAAATGAACATCAGCCCGGAAAACCAGGATGATCCTGACCGGGATTACTTCGTGATGAGCAAGGGCCATTCCGTGGAGGCCTACTATTCGGTTCTGGCGGCGAAGGGATTTCTGGATATCGATGACGTCATCCGGAATTTTTCCACATTCGGTTCAAAGTATATCGGCCATCCCAACAACAAGCTGCCGGGCATCGAGATGAATTCCGGTTCCCTGGGACACGGCCTGCCTGTGTGCGTGGGCATCGCAAAAGCGTGTCAGATGGACGGCCGTCCGAGCCGCGTCTACACGGTTATGGGAGACGGAGAACTGGCGGAAGGTTCCGTCTGGGAAGGCGTCATGGCAGCTTCCCAGTACCGTCTGGATAACTTGTGCGCCGTGGTCGACAGAAACCGGCTTCAGATCTCCGGTTCCACGGAGGAGGTCATGCACCACGACGATCTTGCGGCCCGTTTCGCGGCATTTGGCTGGAACGTCTTAAGTGTGGCAGGCAATGAGATCGACGCCCTTCTGGACGCATTTGAAGCAGCGAGGGAGACAAAGGGATGCCCTACCGTAGTGATCGCCAATACCATGAAGGGATGCGGCGTCTCTTTCATGGAAAACAGTGCCGGGTGGCATCACAAGGTGCCGGATGCCAAACAGTATCAGGCGGCTGTAAAAGAGTTGAGTGAGCGGGAGTTACGGTCGCTCAGCGCGCATAACAAGGAGGCTTAGTGCTATGAATAAAATACCAAACCGACAGGTAATCTGTGACGTGCTGATGGAGCATGCGAAGACCGACCGTGACATTGTCGTGCTGTGCAGTGATTCCAGGGGAAGCGCCTCCATGACGCCATTTACGGAAGGCTATCCGGAACAGTTTGTGGAGACCGGAATTGCGGAACAGGATTTAGTCAGCATTTCCGCAGGCATGGCCAGGGCGGGGAAAAAACCGTATGCCGCATCTCCCGCCTGCTTCTTAAGCACCAGAAGCTATGAACAGGCTAAGGTGGATGTGGCCTACTCCAACACCAATGTGAAGCTGATCGGAATCAGCGGAGGAATCAGCTACGGAGCATTGGGAATGAGCCACCATTCGGCCCAGGATTTTGCGGCCATGTGCGCGATCCCAAATATGAGAGTCTATGTGCCCAGCGACCGCCATCAGACGAGAAAACTGATGGAGTCTCTGGTATCGGATGAGAAGCCGGCCTATATCCGCGTGGGAAGAAATCCGGTGGAAGATATATACGAGGAAGACCGTGTTCCATTTGAGATGGACCGCGCAACTGTGATCAGCGAGGGAACCGACCTGGCGATCATTGCGTGCGGGGAGATGGTCCGGCCCGCCATGCAGGCGGCGGAACTGTTAAAGGAAAGAGGAATATCCGCCGCGGTTCTCGACATGTACTGCTTAAAACCCCTTGATGAAAAAGCGGTGATCACCGCGGCAGAGGGCGTGAAGGCGGTAATCACAGTGGAGGAGCATGCACCGTTCGGCGGCCTGGGCGCCATGGTCAGCCAGGTGCTGGCCAAAAACTGTCCGAGAAAAATGGATATCCTCGCGCTGCCGGATGCCCCGGTGATTACGGGAACCTCGAAGGAAGTATTTGACTATTACGGCCTGAACGCAGAAGGTATTGCGAAAAAGGCGATGGAGCTGTTGGCATGAAACAGAAATTTATCATAGGAATAGACCAGAGCACCCAGGGAACGAAGGCGATACTGTTCGATGAAAATGGAAACCTGCTTCACCGGACGGACAGGAGCCACGCCCAGCTGATCGATGAACGCGGCTGGGTGGAACACGATCCGGAAGAAATCTACCGGAATACGCTTCTGGTGGTGGAAGAGCTGCTGGGGAAGAGCGGCGTGGACCGCCAAGCCGTGGCCTGCGTGGGAATCAGCAATCAGAGGGAAACCGCCATGGCGTGGAACCGGAATACCGGGAAACCCGTCTATAACGCCATCGTCTGGCAGTGCGCCAGGGGAGAGGAGATATGCAGGCGGATTGCGGTAGGAGCTGTGAGGCAAAAAGACGATCTTAGTGCAGCCGAAGACGTGAGACAGAGAACCGGCCTTAAGCTCTCCCCGTACTTCTCCGCTGCAAAACTGGCCTGGATTATGGAACACGTGGAAGGGGCTGCCGGTCTGGCCGCTCGCGGAGAGCTTTGCTGCGGCACTATGGACAGCTACCTGGTATACCGTCTGACAAAGGGAAAGGAATTCCGCACCGACTATTCCAACGCTTCCAGAACCCAGCTCTTTCATATACGAGATTTAAAATGGGATGAGACGCTGTGCGGAATATTTGGAATTCCTATCGCCTGCCTGCCGGAGGTGACTGATTCCGATGGATATTTCGGAATGACCGATTTTGAGGGAATCCTGCCTGCCGAGGTGCCGATCCACAGCGTGATGGGTGATTCCCACGGAGCGCTGTTCGGCCAGGGCTGTCTCACCCGCGGCATGATGAAAACCACGTACGGCACGGGTTCCTCCATCATGATGAACATCGGAGAGCAGCCAATCTTCTCAGATCTGGGAATTGTCACCTCCCTGGCCTGGAAGACGGGCGGCCGTGTCCAGTACGTGCTGGAAGGAAATATTAACTATACGGGCGCCGTCATCACCTGGATGAAAGATCAGGTGGGCCTTCTGAAGCATGCGGCGGAATCGGAGGAACTGGCCGAAATGGCCAATCCGGCAGACCGCACGTACCTCGTTCCGGCGTTCTCCGGTCTCGGAGCTCCGTACTGGCGCAGCGACGTGTCTGCAGCTTTTGTCGGTATGAGCAGGACCACCGGCCGCGCCGAAATGGTGAAGGCCGGTTTATGCAGCATTGCTTACCAGATCGCAGACATTGTGGCGCTGATGAAGGAAGCGGCCGGAATCGGTGAGGTGGAGCTTCGGGTCGATGGAGGTCCAACAAAAAACAGCTTCCTGATGCAGTTCCAGAGTGATATACTGGATAGCAGAATCAGGGTGCCCGGGGTGGAGGAGCTTTCCGGCCTTGGAGCAGCCTATGCGGCCGGCCTTGGAGCCGGGATTTACGATGAATCCCTGTTTGGAAGGCTTCCGAGCATCCAGTACGCGCCTGCGATGAATCCCGCGGAGCGGAACGAAAAGCTGAAGGGATGGAAGGCGGCCGTGGAAATGGTGCTGAAGCCTTAAGAAGACTATAGCGTGTCTGAGGGAGCAAAGGAGAATCATCATGTTAGAAATCGTAAGAATCTTAATGGATTATGAAAAAGACCCGGCTGGTGTCGAAGAGATGCCCCAGTTTAACTGGGAACTGAAGTCGGATAAACGCGGTATCGTGCAGAAGGCGTACCAGCTGCAGATTGCAGAAAACCGTGACTTTGATACACCTGTCTACGACAGCGGAGTGACAGAGAGCTGTGAATCCGCCCACATCCGCCCGCTTCACGTGGAACTGAAATCCGCTGTGATGTACGGTGTCCGTATCCGGGTATGGGCAGGAGCGGGAGAGGTCCTTCACGCCGCTTTAGCGGAATGTGAGGAGAGCGCCTGGTGTGAGGGAAGCTTTGTGACAGCCCTGCTAAGCAGCGAGGAGTGGAAGGCGCCCTTCGTATCGGCCGAATCCGCGCCCGCCTGCCTGGAAGAGTCGAAGGGAACTCTGGTGAGAGGAAGCTTTTCGGTCGGCAGTGGTTTAAAAGAGGCGTATGCGTTTACCACGGCGCTGGGGCTGTACCATTTCTATTTAAATGGAGAAAAGGTGGGAGAGGATGAGATGACGCCCGGATGGACATCCTACCGCCGCCACCTGCTGTACCAGACGTACGATGTCACCAGATGCTTAAGAGAAGGCGTCAACACCGCAGGCGCCATGGTGGGGGCGGGATGGTACAAAGGCGTCATGGGTCTCACAAGATCACGCAATAACTATGGAGACCAGACCGCGTTTGCCATGCAGCTGGTTTTGAGATATGAAGACGGACGGGAAGAGACCGTCTGCACCGGAGACAGTTGGGAGGGGACGGACGCCCCGGTGGTATTTTCTGAAATATACCACGGGGAAACGTATGACGCCTCTCTGGAGCTTCCGGGTTGGTGCGGGGCTGACAGGAATGCCGCAGATCATACGTCCGGCGGCTGGCATGCCGTGGAAACAGTCCCGTTTGACACCTCGGTCCTGCACGCACAGGGCGGCGCCAGAGTCCGGGTGATTGACCGGATTCCTGCGAAAGAAGTGTTCGTCACACCCAAAGGGGAGACTGTCATTGATTTTGGACAGAATATGGCAGGAAGAATCCGCGTGACGGCAAGCGGGAAGAAGGGCGATGTCATAGAGCTGCGCTGCTTCGAGATTCTGGACACGGAGGGCAGCGTCTATCTGGATAACCTGCGTAAGGCCAGAACCACCATGAAGTATATCTTTGGGAGGGACGGCGAGATTACGTACCACCCGCATTTTACCTATATGGGATTTCGGTATGCCCTGGTGGTCTCGTATCCGGGAACGCCGGAGGCGAAGGCATTTACGGCAGAGGCGCTTCACTCCGGGATGGAGCCGGCCGGAGAGATCACCTGTTCCAATCCGCTGCTGAACCAGCTTCATCACAACTATCTCTGGGGGTTGAAGGGCAATTTCTTAGATGTGCCGACGGACTGCCCGCAGCGTGACGAGCGGCTGGGATGGACGGGAGACGCTCAGATTTTCTGCCGCACGGCGTGTTATCTGATGAATACCTATACCTTTTATAAGAAATGGCTTTGGGATTTAAAAGCGGATCAGACGCCGGAAGGCGGAGTTCCCCATGTGGTTCCCAACATCGAGGAGGAGCACGCGGAAGGCAACTGGCTTTTGAAGCAGGGACCTCATTCCGCCTCCGCATGGGCGGACGCAGCCGTCATCGTTCCATGGACCATGTATCTGATGTACGGAGATACGGCGATCCTGGAGCGGCAGTACGACAGTATGAGGAAATGGATCGAGTTCATGAGGGAACACTCCGAGGATTACATCTGGAATTACAAGCTTCAGCTGGGCGACTGGGTGGCGCTGGATGCCGAGGAGGGGAGCTTCTTCGGGGCTACGCCGACCGACCTGACCTCCACGGCCTATTTTGCCTATTCCACAGGATTATTTGCCAGAATCGCCGGAATTCTGAAGAAGGATGAAGCGGCGGAGTATGAGGACTTATACGGGCATATCGTGAAGAAGTTCCAGGACACCTTTTTTGACGGGAACGGCAGCTTAAAGGCCCAGACGCAGACCGCCCATATCGTGGCACTTTACTTCGGACTGGTGCCGGAAGGCAGGACCGAACAGACCGTAAACGGGTTAAAACGCCTTCTGGATAAAGAAGACGGCCATCTCGTAACCGGTTTTATCGGAACGCCGTATTTCTGCCACGCCTTAAGCCGGAATGGCTGCTTAAAGGAGGCTTACGACCTGCTCTTAAAGGAAGATTACCCTTCGTGGCTGTATCAGGTGAAGATGGGGGCGACCACCATCTGGGAGCACTGGGATGGGATCAAGCCGGACGGAACCATGTGGAGCCCGGGAATGAATTCCTTTAATCACTATGCTTACGGAGCCATCGGCGAGTGGATGTACCGCGTTATGGCTGGAATAGAGACAGATGAGGCCGCTATCACAGGGGCGGGCTTTAAACATGCGGTGATCTGGCCGCGTATGGGTGGAGGCTTAAGCTATACCGATGCCAGACATAAGACCATCTACGGCACGATCCGTGTGCGCTGGGAGATGGAGGGAAACCGGATCTCCTTATTGGCAGATATCCCGGCCAACACCGGAGCGGCCATACGGCTTGACCGTGCGCAGCGCGTGGTGGAAGACGACGGATTGTGCTTTAGACCTGGGGATGGATATATGGAGGCGGAAGCCGGGTCCGGGACGTATCGGATTGTGTTTGAAATATAGCAGGAAAAACAGAGTGAACATACTGGGAGGGCAAGGCGGCCCTGGCATGTTCACTCTGTTTTATTTTGCGTTGAAAAGCAGGACCTTTCTTCCTAATATGTGATAAATGAATAAAAGGGAAAGATAAAATAAAGAATTATATACAAATTAGCTAAAAATGTATTGACTGTTGATAAGCCTTGTGATATTATCAGTAGTAGTAATAGAAATAATATTAATGGGGTATGGAGGTAGGTAATGACAAAGAGGGAGCGGGTAATCACTGCAATTCAGGGGGGGGAGGCCGATTATGTTTCGACTGGCTTTTCTCTGCATTTTCCTGCAGAACGCGCATTTGGAAAGGAGGCTGTAACATCACATCTGGAGTTCTTTGAAAGGACTGATACGGATATTCTGAAGATTATGAACGAGAATCTCGTTCCGGATATCGGAGAGATACGGGTTCCGGAGGACTGGAATAAGATTCCGTCGTATTCCTTAAAAGACACCTTTATGCAGGATCAGATTCATCTGGTAGATGAGATTCTTCAAAAGTGTGATCCCAGTGCTTTCAAATTAGGCACCATTCACGGGATCTGCGCTTCGGCAATCCATCCAATTGAAGCGAGATACGGATACGAGGCTGTCAGAGAACTGTTCTGCACTCACATCAGGGAAAATAAGAAACCAGTAATCGAGGCATTTAAGCGAATAACCGATGGCATGTGCCAGTTGTCCCAGAAGTACATCGAGATGGGACTTGACGGTGTCTATTATGCGGCTTTAGGCGGAGAGAAGCATTACTTTACGGACGACGAGTTTGCAGAGTGTATAGAACCGTATGACAAGCAGATTTTACGTGCAGTGAAAGAAGCGGATGGGTACACATTTCTGCATATGTGTAAAAACAATCTGAATATGAACCGGTATGCGACGTATGGCGATTTAGCCGATGTCGTGAACTGGGGAGTTTATGAAACGGGATTTTCTCTTGAAGAGGGGAGACAGTTATTTCCGAACGCCGCTGTCATGGGGGGACTGGCGAATCGAAGTGGTGTCATGGTAGATGGTACCGGAGAGCAGCTCGCAGAGGCAGCAAAAAAAGTTGTTATGGATTTTGGAAAAAAGGGTTTCATCATGGGGGCTGACTGTACCCTTCCAACAGAGATTCCATATGAAAGGATTAAGATAATTGTAGACGCAGTAAGAAGTATTTAAAAGGAGAAGAATGTTATGAGAAGAAGAGGCGCAGCAACTTTATTAATGGTTTCCATGGCAGCATCATTACTGGCGGGATGCGGAGCAAAAGAAAGCAGTCAGCCGACAACGGCAGCGGTCCAGGATACGAAGGCGGCAGAGAGCAAAACAGCAGAGAGCAAAACGGCAGAGAAGGAGGAGACAGAGAAGGCAGCAGAAGCTACAGTATTTCCGAAAGGAACTGTAACCTTTTACATGAACGGCAATCCTCAGTACAGACAGCAGTATTTTGAGACGTGGCTCGATAATCACAGGGATATTGCACCGGAAGTTTCTGTAGAGTTCGTGCAGGTGGAGAGCAACGCGGATGCCAGAGAAAAAATTACGATGACTTCCCTGGCGGGGGCGGTGGAGGACCTGCCTGATGCGGTGTTCTTAGACAGGCTGAATCTGATGGATTTGGTGCAGGCAGGATTACTGGTTGATGAGACTGACTTTCTGGAGCCGTTTGTAGAGAAAATGGTTGACGGCGCTGTTACAGACGGCATGGTAAGCGGCAGGATGTACGGACTCCCGGATTCCGTGAGGCCGCAGCTGCTGATGTATAACAAAGAGATTTTCGACAAGTACGGCGTAGATCCGGAACAGATGTCTACGATGGATGGCTATATTGAGGCGGGTAGACAGCTGAAAGAAAAAAGCAGCGGTGAGGTTTACTTATCCTGGATAGGCTCTAATAATATGACCTGGAAGTGCTGGGGAAGGCGCGGACTCATGCCGCAGGCGAATGCGAAGGTCTGGGACGATGACGGAAATGTCATTATAGGCAGTGATGAAGGGACAAAGACAGCCCTGGGTGCATTGGATACCATGTATTCGGAGGGCCTCCTGATGCGTGTGGAGATGTATGATCCCGCGTTGTACGATGCAGTCAACAGCCAGAAGATCGCTACCTTTGATATTGGCGCCTACTGGGACGAGTTTATGAGACAGAACTGTCAGGCCGTGGCGGGACAGTGGAGAATAATGTCGGCACCGGTATTTGACGGTGCAGGCAGGGCGGGCGCCCCTGTATCCAGTTATTTATGCGTGCTTGAAAAGGGAAAAGACGGCGTTTATAAGGAACTGGTAGAACAGATGTGGAAAGATTTCACTTTTGATAAAGAATCAAAGGAAGCATGGGTTAAATCGATGGAAGAGCAGAATGCGCCGTATACGAACCCGATTTCCTTAGAGCTTTTAGAGGACGATTTCTGGAAGGAGCCTTCTGATTATTATGGAGGACAGTCTTTCCGTGAATGGGAGGCACTGACTCTTAAAAATGGTGCAGATAATATGGTGGTAACGCCGCAGGATGCGGAGGGAGACGAGATCATTTCCGCCGAAATTGAAAAATATGTAGCTGGAGACCAGACGATGGAAGAAGCAATTGCCAATATGGATAAAAATCTGAAGGCTAAGATTGGAAAAGCTGAGATTGTAAAATAACTTCTATTGCAGCAGAGGGAGATATGACGGCAGACTGCTATTTCTGCTGTCATATCTTTATAGGTGAGAAGATGATTAAGACGATAAAAAAATATAAAGCACCTTATTTGTTTATACTCCCATTTTTTATTCTGTTTTTAGTATTTCAGTTAATTCCTACGGTATGGACTTTTTACATAAGCCTTACGAAATGGAGAGGAATCGGAGCACCGGAATTTGTTGGGCTGGATAATTTCAGAAAGATGCTGATCGACGGCATGTTCTGGGAGGCTCTATGGAATACGGTAGTGTATTGGCTCACCGGACTTGTGCTTATCTTATTTCTTGCGATTCTGATAGCCTCCTTGCTGAACAGTCAGCTGCTAAAGGGAAAGGCGTTTTTTAAGACGGCCACTTTCCTGCCGAATATCTGCGCGGCTGTAGCGATGGGGTTGATCTTCAGAATGCTGTTCGATGAGAATGTCGGTTTAGTCAACGAGGTATTGGGAAAGAAAATTCCCTGGCTGGCCAGTACAACGTATTCGAAAATACCGGTAATCCTCCTGATCGTCTGGAGAAATACCCCGTGGTATACCATGATTGTATTATCGGGACTTCTGAATATATCGCCGGATTACTATGAAGCTGCCACTGTAGACGGGGCCAATACCTATCAGAAATTTGTCTATATTACGCTGCCCTCCATAAGCAATATCCTGCTGTTCTGTTCCATTACGCTGACCGTGGATATGTGGAAAATATTTAATGAACCTTATATTCTTCCGGGTCCGGGAACATCCAATACATCGCTGTTCCAGTACATGTATGAATCGGGCTTTAATGTATTTAACATGGGCTATGCGTCGGCGATCGGTGTTATATTGATAGTATTGCTGACCATCATTTCGCTGGTGCAGTTCATCGTCAGAAAAGGAGGCAGAGAGACCGTATCATGAAAAATACAGGAAAGAAAAAATGGCAGTCCTTCATGGTTCACGCGATTTTGATCGTTATCGTAGCGTTCTGCCTGTTCCCGATCTTATGGATGTGTCTGATCTCATTTAAGAGTACATCGGAAAGCATGACAGGGTTTCATTCTCTGTGGATCGAGCATCCAACCTTGTCCAACTTTAAAAGGCTGTTCGAGCTGATCCCGATCGCCCAGAATACGTTTAACAGTGTGTTCACTACGGTGGCAGGAACCCTGACCTCACTGTTTTTCTGTGCCCTGGCCGGTTTTGCATTTTCGAAGTATCGTTTTCCAGGAAGAAAATTCTTATTCTATTTTATTATTGCGACAATGCTGGTTCCGGTGGAGGTCGGCGCGGTTCCCCTGTTTATTATAATGAGAAAATTAAATCTGGTAAACAGCTTATGGTCCCTGATTGTGCCAAGAATAGCCACCGCAATCGGAATCTTTTATATGAATCAGTATATCTCAGATGTGCCGGACGAACTGGTGGAGGCTGCCAAGATTGATGGCTGTAATGATTTTGGGATCTTTATGAAGGTGGTGGTACCTATTATTAAACCGGCCCTGGCTTCGTGGGGAGCGGTCACATTAATTTCCAGATGGAACGATTTCTTCTGGCCGCTGCTTTATCTGCGGAAACAGGCCAAATACACGTTGATTGTGACGATATCGCTGCTCCCGATCAGTGAAGGGCTTTCCACTCCGTGGCCGGTAATCCTGGCTGGAACGACGCTCATCATTATTCCTATCATAATTTTATACATTATTCTGGAACGATTCCAAAAGGGAGGCAGTTTTGCAGGAGCTGTAAAGGGATAAAAGAATGCCGGAGAACGGACTGTCAGATAAAAATGGAGAAAAAGCTATGGGAAAAATAAATCGAATTGAAGTGCTTCAGAAACAGATGAGAGAAAAAGGGATAGAGGCCGCTCTGATCGAGAACCGGAGAAACCGGGAGTATCTGGTTTATGCAGATATTTGGGAAGGCAGTATGCTGATCACTCAGGAGGAAGCAGTACTGTTGGTGGATTTCCGCTATTATGAGATGGCGTCATTATCAGTCCGGGACTGCGAGGTACGGCTGTGTAAGAGTATCGAAGAGGCTATGAGACAGATCGTAAAAGACCGGAAGCTGTCCTCTGTCTGCTGCGAAAAGAATATATCCCATCAAAGGTATCTGTATTTAAAAGAAGTTCTGGAGGGGATTTGTCTCGACGATACGTACTGCATGGATTCCATCATTAAGGAAAATCGGAAACGAAAAGATGAATACGAATTATCCTGTCTGAGGACGGCTCAGGAAATCACGGACCGTGCATACGAGTATATTTTAACACGCGTAAAAAAGGGCATGAAAGAGTCTGAAATACGGATTGAACTGGGAAGCTTCATGATCCGGCAGGGATCGGAGAATTTCGATATCGGCTATATATCATCTTCCGGAAGCAAAACCTCACTGCCGCATGGCGGGACCGGAGATAAGGTGGTGGAATCCGGTGATTTGATCATGATCGATTTTGGAGCGGTAATCGGAGGCTATCATTCTGATTGTACCAGGACATTTGCGGTAGGGAGCGCCACGGACCGCCAAAAAGAAGTTTATGAAATTGTGCGAAGGGCCCAGGAAAAAGCGCTGATCAGTATCCGTCCGGGAGTCAGAGGCTGTGATATTGACCGCATAGCCAGAGATTATATTAACGAAAGCGGATATCAGGGCTGCTTTGAACACGGATTAGGTCACAGCATAGGCCTGGAGGGCCATGAAAACCCGAGATTTAATGAGATCTGTCAGGAGATGATCTCCCCGAATGTGGTGATGACCGTGGAACCGGGGATCTATCTGGAACATGATTTTGGAATTAGAATTGAAGATATGGGAGTCATAACAGAGACTGGTTTTGAAAATTTCACGAAGGCCTCAAAGGAATTTGCCATTATATAAACTTGTTATTATTCCTGCTATTGTGGTATATTTAGTACAGAAATTCCGAGAGGCAGGACTGCCTGCAGGAAAAGGACGACAGAGAGGAAACAAGGGTATGGATGGAGCAAAAAATCAGTCAATCAAGGAACTTGTTTATGAGGGAATCCTGAATGATATCATTCAGGGAGTGTACCCGGCTAATTCAATTTTGAATGAGAGGACGTTAGTAGAAAAGTATGGTGTCAGCAAGACACCGGTGAGAGAGGCTTTGGTTCAGTTATGCGGTGAGGGGATTTTAAAGAATATTCCAAGATACGGGTATCAGCTTCCTGTAATTACACCTTCTGAGATCAATGCGATAATCGAATACAGAATCGTCCTGGAGACAGGTGCGCTTAGAAAGACGATGAAGATCATTACAAGGGAACAGATTGATAAGTTGAATGCTCATGCAAAGCATGCGGGAGCTTTGGCGCAGAAGCGTGATATTACGACCCATTGGGCGACGAATATGGAGTTCCATCTGATGCTTTGTGAGTGTTGTTCCAACCAGTTTATGTATAAATCGTTAAACGATGCGTTAAAATTCTGTTCCAGAGGGGCAAGTCAGTACTTTAATAAGTCCTGGGAGACAGGTAATCCGACAGATGCCAATGGCCACGTACAAATTATGGAAGCAATCCGCCATCAGGATGGAAAACTGGCGGAAGAACTATTGGTAAAAGATATTGAATGCCTGTGGAATGAGATTCTCGGGCCGTAGAAATGAGCCTCTCCGGATAAAAAAGAGATGGAGAAGTATGAGGATAGACAAGAATATTTACAAACAGTATATTGCCGTGCTGGAGGAGGAGCTGGTTCCGGCCCTTGGCTGCACGGAACCGACCTGCATCGCCTATGCGGCGGCTCTGACGGCCGGATGTCTTGGCGGTATGCCGGATCATCTGGTGGTGGAGAGCAGCGGAAACATTATAAAGAATGTGAAAGGCGCCGTAGTTCCGAATTCCGGCGGATTAAAAGGGATTGAGGCCGCGGCGGTGCTGGGGGCGGCTGGCGGTAATCCGGAATTAAAACTGGAAGTATTGACCGGAGTAACAGAAGCGGCGATTGAATTAACGAAAAAACTGCTTGAAGACCGCGATTTCTGTGAAGTCAGGGTTATGAAGTCCCCGGCGAACCTGCATGTGAGAATTACCGGGACGCGTGATGACCATGAAGCAAAGGTGGAATTGATACATCAGCATACCAATCTGGTGAGAATCGAGAAAGACGGTCTTGCTTTGTACGAAAAACCGTATCAGCCTGGCAGCTTTGACGAATCCCTGACGGACAGAGGCTGCCTGAATGTCCTTGATATTCTGGCTTTTGCAGATGAAGTTCAGATGGAGGATATTCAGGAGCTGATCGACCGCCAGATTGAATATAACGAAGGAATTGCGCAGGAGGGCATGCAAAAGGAGTACGGCGTATCCGTTGGCGCCAACCTTGTGAAATACTACGGCAATGACGTGCAGGTCAGAGCACGTGCCATGGCGGCGGCCGGAAGCGATGCGAGAATGAGCGGCTGTCTTTATCCGGTTGTGATCAATTCGGGAAGTGGAAATCAGGGCATTACCGTGTCGGTCCCGGTGATTGAATACGCAAAAGAGATGGGCGTCAGCCATGAAAAGCTTGTGCGTGCACTGGTCTTCAGCAATCTGATTGCGATTCACCAAAAGACTGGAATCGGAAGATTGTCGGCATACTGCGGAGCGGTCAGCGCGGCATGCGGCGCAGGCGCCGGAATTACATATCTTTCAGGGGGATCGTATGAGCAGATCTGTGCTACAATCACAAATACATTAGCCAACGTATCAGGAATGATCTGTGACGGTGCCAAGCCGTCGTGCGCGGCTAAGATAGCAACCGCCGTGGATGCGGCGATTATGGCGCACTGCCTGTCGATGGAGGCGGAGGAATTCCAACCGGGAGACGGGATTGTAAAGGACACCGTAGAAAATACGATTGAGAGCGTCTGTGAGATTGCATCACAGGGAATGAATGTGACCGATGCGAAGATATTGGAAATTATGGTAAGGTAAACAGTGAATAGTAAACAGAAGGGACAGTAAAATCATACGATTCATGATTTTACTGTCCCTTAAAATGCCAGCAGTTCTGTCCCCCCTCAGCGCCGGTTGCCATGCGAAGCCGGTCTGCCAGGCGGAGGACTGTCTCAATGGTGGGGAGGATTCATGAAGTAACCGTTCCCGCCCTTCCTCTTAACCTGATACAGCGCCTCGTCGGCCTTCTGATACAGCGTCTGGAAGTCCTTTCCTCCGTAGGGATAGAGAGAAATTCCGATACTGACCGTGACCGTTCCGGACAGGGGGCCGGACTCGAAGAGCTGTGCAGTCTTGTGCTTTAATTCCCCGGCTTTTCGAAGCGTCGCGGAAGGGGAGGGAAGGTCGGTCAAAAAGACGGCAAATTCGTCCCCGCCCATGCGTCCGATGACATCCGTACTGCGGAAATGCTGGGAGAGCAGCGCGGAGATGCTTTTTAACACGGTATCTCCCACGCTGTGCCCCCGGGTATCGTTGATCTCTTTAAAATGATCGATATCCAACAACAGAAATGCGTTAAGCCGGCCAGGATACTTCTTAAGCCGGCGTTCCACCTGCCGCTGCAAAGCCATCCGGTTCAGCAGGCTGGTAAGGGAATCGCGCGTGGCCTTTTCCTGCAGGAGCGCGGTCTCCTGCTTATAGTCATCGATGTCACTGAGCAGGCCGATGGCATGAACAGGCCTCTTCTCACTGTCAAAGATAGTGGTCACCCGGTTCCGGCACCACAGGTAGGTGCCATCCGCCCGTTTTGCCCTGTATTCTGCCTCCGCATAGGGCGCGCCGCCCAGTATGGCAGAGATCATATCTTCTACATTTTTCTTGTCATCCGGATGGACAATGTCGTACTCCGTCAGGTTCTTTATGGAAACATCGGGAGGAGGAGGAAACCCGAACATTTTCTCATAGACAGGAGAGAACTGGATCCTGTCTTTAAGAATATCCCAGTCGAACACCGTGTCTCTTGTCTGCTCAGAGATAATCCGGTACCGCTCTTCGTTGAGTGCGGTCGCTTCCCGCTGTAGCTTCTCCTCGGTGATATCAGAAATGATAAACTGAATGATCTGGCCGGCTTCCATGTCGGAGCGGAAGCGAAACGCCCTGGCATGCATCCATTTCACATCTCCCTGCCTGGTGCGGATTCTGTAATCCATGATACAGCTGTCCAAATCAGACTTTACGTAGTCGAGAAATTGCGTTTTCACCATCTGACGGTCATCCGGGTAAATGATCTGGTAAAATTGAGAGAGTGGGCTTCCGGGAGGAAGCTCCTCAGGCTGCCAGCCCGTCTGACGATAAAATTCTTTGTTTACATAACGTACCATATTCTTCTTCCCGATCAGCAGCCGGATCAGGCTGTCCGGAATGGTATTGATCAGGCTCTCCAGCTTGGTTTCTGCCTGATGCTTATCGGTGATATCGATGAAAAAAACGTTCACCGTCCGCTCGGCGCCGGTCTCATCCACCCGCGCGCAGTAGGCCGTATTCCAGGCGATGGATTCATCTTTCTTTTGGATCCGGTAGGTGACGGTGGCAGGCTCATTCGTTATAAGAAGCTTCTGCAGCGCTTCCGTGACGATCGGGCGGTCCTGAGGCACGACGAGATTCATTCCTTTGCCGCAGAAGGGGGGAGACTGGCTCTCCGCCTCCGTATATCCAGTCATTCGGTAGTAACCGTCAGTGGCCGTAATGATGCGGAATTCGTCGTCCACAGACAGACGTGCGGTTCCGCCAAGCACGGTCTCAGACAGCATGGCCAGTTCCTTCTGGGCTTTTTTCAGTTCCATCATCAGATGATTAAAATGCTCTGGTGTAATAGGAACACCATTTTCAACCGGTGAATTACAGGTATTTTCCATAGCTTGCATACAAAAACCGCAAAAAGCGGAAATCGCATATCCTCCTTCCTGCCGATGAAGGTATAATATCGGTATTATATCCGAATTATAGCGCGAAGGCGGGAAAAAATCTATGCAATTTCCGGTGGTCTACAGAAACAGTAAAAATTTTACTTAAATAGTTTGATGCCAGGGATATGCTAACATTTATCCAGGCAGCACATGGATAGAGGGAGCGGAAACCAGTTGATCCGGCTGTTTCTGCACACCAGGGCACGGGTTTCCTGATAATCAGGAGAAAAGAGAAAACGTATGGCCTCTGTTTCGGACAGCGGCAAGGAGGATATTTCGCTGGTGCGGGAGACGAAGGGGATTCCATCGGTCACAGTCAGCAGGTAGCTGCCGTTGTTTTCTACCGACAGGATGGTGCTTCCGTCCATGAGCGGTTCCGAGGCTGCTTTCAGAGAAAGAAAGAATGACAGCACTGCCTCAAAGTCGAGTATCCGGTAATTGTCATCCTGCCTCATCTGCCATCTCTCACAGCATGCGGACAACGTCTCCATGCGGCCAGTCTCGTGGGGATAAACCTCCAGCAAAAGTTCCGGATCGGAAATTTCCCGGAAATACGTCTCCAGGCAGGAGAAGACCATGGATTCATCTTTCAGGAGCAGCTCAGAAACCGTATTTTTTCCCGCTGTTAAGTAACCGGCGAAGGCGCCGCTGTGAAGAACCTCGTAAGTTTTTTCGTACCAGCTGCCTGAAATGTCTTTAAAGTCAGCGGCTGAACGGTCTGCGCGGTATGGCAGTGCTTTATGCAGGCGGGCGATTTCCTTCCACACAGGGTCCTGGACTCCGGTCACTTCACGCAGGCATACATCGTAATGAGAAAAGGCATGTCTGCAGTGACGGAAATTATCACGGCTGAACCGATAAGTCGTGACGCTGCCGCATGGCTCATAACCGAAATAGCGGTAACGCTGTCTCAAGCCGGTGAGGCAGCTGAGCGCCATGTGGTTTTCCTTCATATCCTGGATGGCATCGTTCATCAGGCGCTTCATGTAGCCTTTCCCGCGGCTGTCCGGATGGACCGCCACGCTGCCTATGGCGGCGCATGTAAGAGAACGGCTGCCAAAACGGAGTGTTAAGGGCAGAGAACAGACGACCGCCTTGATTTTCCCTTCCTCAAGGGCCAGAAAATGGCATGGCTCGGTATTTTTTCCGTTCCCATATAATTTGGGGACCAGAGAGGCAAAATCATGGGGGGTGCCGGAAAGGCTGAAAACCATGTCGATAAATTCTATGATCTGCGGTAATTCTCCGCAGAGGGCTTTTCGGTATTCTGTCATAGGCGGTCCTTTCCTAACGGGAAGTGTCTCCCAATGTCTGTAAGTGTTTCATATCCCCGTATAATTCAGTGAGATGGCGGAACTGGTCTTCGCGGTAAAAGCTGCATTTGCCGCTGCCATAATACTTGGCCGCCTCTATGACGAAGCGGGCCGTCTCCTCCAAATCGGTCGGATGGGTGGCCCCGGTGGCGCATCCGGCTACCATGGTCTCTGTCGTGATGGCGACTCCGACTACGGGCGCGTCCGTGGCCGTGGCCGGCTGAAGGATGCTGTTGATATGGTATAAATCATTGCCGTAAGGCGTGATATCCTGAGTCGCCAGAGGAAATACGCGGGGAAGCTGTCCGGTGGTAGTCTGCATGATGTCCAGAAGATCGTCGGAGACACTTAAGATGTAGCCGGATTTTACGGTGTTGGAGATGGCAAATCCTCTGTGATTGATGATCCGGTTCCCTTTTGTCGTATCGACCGACAGGATGGCATCCATGGCGGACAACACTTCCGTCTCATTGTTTTGATGCATTTGCACGGGAGAACCCATAAATGGGACGGGATCATGCGGTTCCGTTGGGGCGTCGGGGCAGATATGGGTGGCGATGATGACGTCGCCTTCCAGGATATCCCCTTTTTTCTGCATATCCAGCAGCTTGGCGGCGACGGTAAGAACTGTGCATGCGCCATCCCCGTCAGAGACAAATCCAGTCATGACTGGCCGTGCTCCCAGGCCGCCGAGCCTGCCGATGATACCCAGCGTGGGCGCGGTTCTGCCGGATGATTTACCGTTCTTTCCCGGAATCAGAACACGGATTACATCCGTGCTGCCTTTCGGTCCAGTGAGAGGAAATACCTCAATATTTGCAGCCGGATTGACGGAGAGAAGATAATCTTTCATGCGCTCACCGCTTGCCGCGCTGTCGTCAAGAATATCGAAAACTTCGAGAAGTTGTTTCATTACCATTAGGAAAGCCTCCTTTATTTCATGTTGAGTCATTATAGTATAGTAAAAATTGAAAATCAAGAAGGCTCTCCCAGGTTTTGACTGTTAATTGAAGAAAATTTAAAATATAGAGCGTTAATTGTGCAAAACGCATTAAATATAAAAAAAACCATGTGCATGGTAACGAAGCCATAAAATAAAAAATCCGATATACTTGATCTCAGTGAAACGTCAGCAAAGAGGCGGACCGTTGGATTGGGGACGGTCCGCTATTTTTTAAAAACCAAGGAGGAATGATTATGAGAAGGAAGAAATGTTTGGTAACTCTTACAATGGCGGCCATGGTGGCTGCGTCTCTGGCAGGCTGCGGTTCGTCGGGGGAAAAGACGGATAACAGTCAGGCGGCGGTCAGCGGCGAGACTACGGTTTCAGACAGCGGTGAGAAAAAGAAAGATTCCGGCTCTGCGACGGTGGTCAGTATGTGGCATATGTGGAGCGGCAGTGAGGCCGAGGCATTCCAGACGGTAATCGATGATTTCAACGCCAGCCAGGATGAGATCCAGGTTGAGGTTCTGGCGTCTCAGACCGAGGAGAAGATGCTGACTGCTATTCCCAGCGGCGACGGCCCGGATATCGTACATACTTCAGATACTACGTGCAGCAAGTGGGCGCAGGCCGGTCTCTTAAGCACGCTGGACAGCTATATTACCTCGGAAAATGTGAAGGTCGATGACATTTACCCTTCTGTGTACGCCCTCGGCACGTATGGAGGAGAACAGTACGGCCTGCCGTATACCATGGATTCCTACATGCTTTTCTATAATAAGGGCGTTCTCGATGAACTGGGGCTGGAGCCGCCGAAGACACTGGAAGAGATGGCGGAGATGTGTAAGCAGGTTACGGTAAAGGATGCAAATGGAGAGTACACACGGCTCGGATACGTTCCGGATTATCCGTGGATCGACAGAGTTGAGATTCCGTATCTGTTCGGAGCGGAATTCTATGATTTTGATAATGACCAGGTGACGTGTACCAGTGATGAGTTTAAGAACGCACTGAATTATAAGGCACAGTTCTATACCGAATATGGAATTCCTGAAGTGACCAAGTTCAAGAGCGGCTTCGGCGCTTACGCCTCCAATGACAACGCATTATTCCAGGGGAAGATCGTATTCTCCATCGAGGGTGAGTGGTTTGAGAATTTCATCAATTTATACGCACCGGATGATTTCGAATGGGGAGCAGTGCAGGTTCCTGTTACCGAGGCAAAGCCGGAGATCGCAGGCTGCGGAAGACTGCAGGGAAGTCTCCTCTCTATTCCGTCTACCAGCAAGAATTCTGATGCGGCCTTCCAGGTAATCCGTTATCTTACCTCCGGTGACGCTTACGTTAAATTCTGTTCCCTGATTGGAAACCTTCCGACTGCGTACTCTGCTTTGGAATCAGAAGACCTTGTAAAACAGGCGCCTCAGCTGGAACCGTTTATAAAGAGTGTGCTGGAAGGCAAAGCGAAGGCCTTCCCGGCGGTACCTTTCAGCGCGGAATACTCCGATATTCAGGGGCTTGAGGAGCAGGCTGTCTATTCCGGCGACAAGACTGTGGACGAAGCGGTGGAAAGCATGTATGAACAGCTGCAGCCGCTTGCTGATGAATGGAAAAATGCCAGATAAATTTTAATAAGAAGTACAGGGCTGCTGTCCGTGGAAAAGCGGCCCTGTTTTCTATCAGAGGTGAAAAACAGATGAAGAAAAAGAAAAAATACAATTCGCAGGCACCTCAGATCCGTCTGGCCATGGTATTTTTGCTGCCATGGGTGATTGGGTTGCTCCTGTTCCATATTTATCCGATTGTCTCAACAGTCTATTACAGTTTCACGGAATACAACCTGATGAAGGCACCGAAGTTTGTCGGCCTGTTAAATTATAAGAAAATATTCCATGACGATTTATTTTACAAGGCAGTCTATAACTCCCTCTATTTTGTGGTGATTGGAGTGACCCTGCAAATCGCGCTGTCGGTATTTTCAGCGGTTTTACTTAATATGAACGTAAAAGGGCGAGGAATCTTCCGCACCCTTTTTTATCTTCCGACTCTCGTGCCGCCAGTGGCCAGCTCCCTTGTCTGGATGTGGATGCTCAACCCTCAGTACGGTCTGGTAAATGCGGTCCTGAAGTTCTTTCATCTGCCGCAGCCGCTGTGGCTGTCTTCGGCGGAGTGGTCCAAACCGGCCATTATCCTGATGACCCTGTGGGGAATTGGAAATACCATTATCGTGTACCTTGCAGGCATCGGAGATATTCCCAGAGATTATTACGAGGCGATCGACTTAGACGGCGGCGGCCCAATCTCGAAGTTTCGCTACATAACGTGGCCGATGCTCTCAAATGTGACCTTCTTTCAGGTCGTAAACGGCATTATCATGGGCTTTAACACCTTTACGCAGTCCTATATCGTGGCGGCCTCGGCTCCCAAGGGAAACGGTACGCTGGGCGGTGTGAAAAATTCGCTTTTATTCTATGCGGTGGACATTTATAACGAAGGCTTTAAGTATTTGAAATTCGGATATTCCAGCGCGCTGGCGACTATTATGCTGGTGGTAATGATCATCATTACCTTTTTCCTGTTCAAGGGATCGAAAAAATGGGTTTATTACGGAGGTGAATGAGAATGAAAAGACGTATCAAATCGGCGCTGAAGTATATTCCTCTCTGTCTGGCGGGCTTATTTTTCCTGGTGCCATTTATCTGGCTGATCAGCACATCCTTGAAAAGTTCCGACCAGATCTTCTCGTATCCGCCCAAATGGATTCCGAAGCCGGCAAAATTCAGCAATTACAGGGAGGCCTTCGAGGCGATTCCGTATCTGAAATATATCCTGAATACGATGAAAACCACCTCTCTGGCGGTTCTGGGAAATGTTCTGTCGGCCCCCATGATCGGCTATGCCTTTGGAAAGTTAAAATGGCCCGGACGGGATAAGGTGTTCATGCTCGTGGTTGCCACCATGATGCTTCCCTTCACCGTCACCATGATTCCTTTATACAGCCTGTTTTCGAAGCTGGGCTGGATCAATACGTATATTCCGCTGGTTTTGCCGGATTTCCTGGGTACGGCCTACTTTATCTTCCTGATGCGCCAGTTTTACCGGAATCTGCCGGACGAGTTCATGGAGGCGGCCAGAATCGACGGCGCCAGTGAACTGTGGGTCTACGCAAGGATCGCGCTGCCGCTGGAGAAACCGGCCATCGTCACTGTCGCGCTCTTCTCGTTCGTCTGGTCCTGGACCGATTTCATGGGTCCGCTGATCTATTTGACGAAATCTACGAAATGGACGATCTCCCTGGGACTCAGCCAGTTTACCAATACATACGGAGTGGACTGGGCGCTCCTGATGGCGGCTTCCGCCATAGCGATCCTGCCTATGATAATCCTGTTCTTCTTTTTACAGAACTACTTCGTAGAAGGAAGCATGAGCTCCGGCGTGAAAGGCTAGAAGTCTACGAGGTAAAATCCTTATGATATCCAAGCTGATAGACACAGATGCATAAATACAGGGTGAAGAGCGCATCTGTGTTGTGTTCAAAATCAAAATCGAATTTCAGCAGCTCCTTGATATGCTGGAGCCGGTAGGTCAGGGTGTTCCGGTGAATATACAGGGCCCTGGCAGTCTTCTGGATGTTAAAGGAATTGTGAAAATACTGCTGAAGCGTCTCAAAAAAGTTGGTATCGTTGTTGGCGTCGTACTCGATGAGAGGCGAAATAATATCACGGCTCAGCTTCCGGAAGTCCTTTAGCTCCGGGATGTTGAGAATGTGGTAAATGCTCTGCTCAAAATAGGAGGAGGCACTGTTTGATAAGTTCAGCTGCTTCTGAACCTTGATGGATTTGAAGCTCTCTTCAAAGGAGAGGGCGATGGTCTCCACACCGAAGTGCGCGCTGCTGATCCCGATTCTCAGAGAAAAGCGTGATTCCAGTTCCTTGTACAGATTGTTGGCCAGCACATAGCTTTTTGTGATGATATCCAGATCCTGGTCTTTGTACGGATAGAGGAGAAAGACGCTGGCGAAATTGTGATTATAGACCAGGAAGTACTTGTCTGCAGTGAGGTAATTGCGGAGTCTGGAGATGAGCTCACGAAGCTCGTCCTCGTTATCCTCCGAGTCCTGAAGCTGCAGGGTCATGCAGACCCGTTTTAAGTCCGGATTGAAATTGTAAATATTACAGATGTTCCTGATCTCATCCGGAGTCTTGGAGCTGCTGCTGTGGAGAACCTGGAGAAACGGCGCGTAAAAATTATTGGAAAAACCGGCGGCGGTAAATGCAGTTTCCTTGTCTAATGTCAGGGCAAGAAAAGGAAGCGCGTTCTCCACAATGGCCAGAAAGCGGCGGTCAGTCAGTTCGATCTTTTTATCGATGCAGAGGTAATAGCTGTAGTTGGGAAGCGGAAGCGCCTTACATACAATCATTTCTCCTGAAATAGAAAATTCGGCCGTATCGGATTCCGGTTCGCAGGCAGGGGACAGCAGGGAAATCTGCGGGGGAGGAATCTCTCCGAACGCGTGATCAGACGCGGCGAAGGTGTTCCTGTGACTCGAAAAGGCCAGTCTGGCGGCTGCAGGATGAAAGCCGGCGTCGGTCAGAATGAACGTAAATCCCGAGACACCTGCGAGATAGTCCAGAAGGTCAGACAGGCTGCAGTTGGAATAATATAAGTTGGAAACCCGGATCAGTTCGTTATAGACAGGTTTGTTGTAAGCTTTATCGTTTCCCATGATTTCCCTCCCTGTAAAAGTATATTTAATTATAAACGAAATGAAACAAATTGCAAAGGAATAATAGTAAGATGAAAAAGAAAATATTCGTGGCAGGTATTTATCAGGAGAGCAACTCCTTTTCTCCGCTCATGTCAGAGCAAAAAGATTTTTTGACGTATTTGAAGGGGGAGGAACTGACGTCTCAGACGCCTGGCGTCAAAGAGCTGGAGGACGCCGGTTATGAGGTGATTCCCGGGCTCTGTGCCAGTGCCTGGCCGGGGGGGATTTTAAAGCTGGAGGACTATCGCAGGATGGTGGGGGAGATCCTGGAGCAGCTTCCGCTGGATGGTTCGCTGAGCGGCATCCTTTTCCCGTCTCATGGGGCGCTGGAGGTGGAGTTCATCGGGAGCGGGGACGCGTTTCTGATCAGTATGCTGCGGGAACGGGTGGGCCCCAGGGTTCCGATTGCCCTGGCGCTGGATCTTCATGCCAATAACACCTATACTCTCGCAAGGCTGTCGAATATCATCTACGGATATCGGACCGCGCCTCACATCGACATCGAAGAGACCAGCATACGGGCCGCAAAGCTTCTGATAAAAGCGATTGAGGAAGGAAAAGAGCCATGGACGGAGTTAGTCCGTCTGCCCTTTATGATGCCGGGAGAAAATATGATGACGGAAGCCGGATTCGGAAAAGAAGTGATCTCCATGGTGGCGGATTTAGAGAGGGTTCCGGGTGTCTGGTGCGCCTCGTATTTCGCTGGAATGCCATGGGTGGACTGCGCGCAGGGCGGCTCGTCCATCGTGATCTCGGGAGTGGGGGATAAGCGCCCGGGAGTGAAGGCCGCTGTGGAACTGGGCAGGAGAATCTGGGAGCGGAGGGCGGAATTCAAGTTTCAGGGTACGGCAATGGAGCCGCTTAAGGCGCTTTTCACGCTGGACCGGTGCGGCCATTATCCGGCCTTTCTCTCGGATTCGGCGGATAATGTGACGGCAGGCGCGGCGGGGGATAACGCGTATATGCTGGATATGATCCTGAAACAGGGGATTAAAGGCGTTCTCGTCGCCCATTTTATCGACGGCCCCGCTGTGGCGTTCTGCGCCGCAAAGGAGAAGGGGGACCGGTTTGATTTAAGCCTGGGCGGCACGATCGATCCGGCGGGAAGCGTGAGAACGGTGCTTACGGACGCCGAGCTGGTGGAGGTATTCCGGCAGGGAGGAAAAGCGACGGCTGCAGTCGTGAAAACAGATGCGGTGACCGTGCTGATCCTGGCCGAACGCGGACCGATCACCTCGGAGGCCGTGCTGAATTCGTACGGACTGAGCGCATATGATTACCGGATTACCGTGGTAAAACAGGGGTATTTGACGCCGGAATTCTACGAGGTGCTGAAAGAGTATATCATGGCTCTGACACCGGGAAACTGCGCCCAGGATCTTACTATGGCGGAGTATAGGAATGTGCGCAGGCCGATGGAGCCGCTTGATATCGTGGGGGATGAGAGGCGGATTGCGGAGACGTATGAGGCGATTGAGGTGTAAATGACGGAGATAATCGGATACGTTTTCTGCCCGAAAAGAAAGACAGGAATGTGTGAGCTGCTGATGAAAGCGGCTATGCATTCCTGTCTTTTTTTGCAGCGTATAAGTTTCTCTACAGTATATCCGGTTCAATCCTCTTAATATAGGTCTCCAGCGAATTGCGGTCGATAAGCGCCGGGATAACGCCCTGCCTCGAAACGCAGAAGCCTGCCGCATAGGTGGCGATCTTGGCAGCCTTCGCAATCGGGAAGCCGGAGGAGAGATAGACAGCCAGTGCTGCGATAAAGGCATCCGCCGCTCCTGTGGTGTCGACCGGCGTAAAATCCGCAGCCGGCAGATATCCTGTAAATTCAGGTGATTTAATGTAGCAGCCGGAATGACCGAGCGTGATAATGACAATCTTTGCGCCCTTCTTTAAAAACGCATCGGCTTTTCCTTCGATATCCGGAACTTCCGGGCACAAAAGTTCGGCTTCTTTTCTGTTTGGGACAAAGATGTCAATGAGTTCCATGAGTGTATCACTGATATGGTTCATGGCGGCCGGCTTTAAGATGTTGCATACACCGTAGCTGTGCGCCAGTCTGGCGGCGGCCTCGACGGCATCTTCCGGTACTTCAGTCTGGAGAAGGCAGTAGCCTGCGTTTTCAAAGAGTTTATGATAAGGCAGAACATCCCCGGCAGTCAGGTTCTGATTGGCGCCGGTCAGAATCGTGATCATACTTTCTCCGTCATTTTGAACATAGATATATGCTTTTCCTGTTTCAGAGTGAGGATCTCTTCTGACAGCCTGCACATCCACATGATTTTCTTCCATACAGGTGTATACAATCGTGGAATCGTAGTCGTTGCCTACTTTTCCGATGAGAGAGACTTCGTTGCCAAGTTTGGCGGCTCCAACTGCCTGATTAGCGCCTTTTCCTCCGGGAATAACGGTATGCTTATTCGTGCTGACTGTTCTGCCAGGCTGCGGCAGTTCATCTACATTCAGAGTAATATCTATATTAATACTGCCAACTACAATAATTTTTTTTGCATGAGAGGAAAATGGGATATCAATGCTGTCTGTGTTATCCGTAGAATAGTCTATAAAGAAATCCTTATTGTCGCCTGCTTTTTTCTCACATTTCTCAATGAGGCGCTTACAAACGAAAGAGCCGAATTCAAAGTAAGGTATTTTTATGCCGGATATTTTAGGAAATGAAATACTTTCTCCTACACCTTCCCGAAGACTTATGACAGACAAGTCAAATGGTACGGTAAAGCGGATTTTTGCCAGATACTCCATTAAAACCAGTGATGAAGCATAATGAGTACTGAAAATTCCGGTTGGTATGTGAGAAAGGATTCCAGTATGCCAGTCGGTGCTGTTTACAGGTAAAATCATAGAAGTGTTAAAGGTTATACTATTATCAAAAAGGCATTTCTTAAAGCCTTCCAAAGCCAGGTTTGATCTGCTGCTTCCGGGTTTAATAAGGCAGCCTAATTTTGTGTGGCCATTTTGAATCAATAACTTTGTAGCCTGATATCCAATTTCTGTAAAATCGATTGAGTAGGAAAATGTTGTTTCAGGTGCATTAATGAAGCATACTGCAATTCCTTCTTTTTTTAAATACCGCCGGTGATCCAGACTTTGAGGGCTGACAGGTTCCCAAATGACTCCATCTACATGGTTTTTACAAAGCGCGGTTATGTTTTTTAATTCCATATCCATATCATGATTGCTGTTGTATATTAAAATACTGTAACCATTTTGCTGTGCGGTAAAGATGATTCCATTTACGAAATGGTTTGTCTGATAAACAGATGCCAGCAAAACTCCAAGTACAAATGTTTTTGCTTCTGAGGTATTTTTAACGGTGCCATATGGTGTGTAATTATAATCTTTCACAATTTTTAAAACTCTGCTTCGGGTTTCTGCATTAATGTTATCATCTTTGTTATTTACAATTTTAGATACTGTTGAGATGGAGACACCGGCCAGTTGGGCGATTTCCTTGATTGTCATGAAGTTCCTCCCGGTTAAACCAAAATTTACCAAAATATAATTAAATAATATGTTCTATTATGGAATAGACCAATAACTTTGTCAATGTAAAAGTACTATGTTAAGCAAAAATAAAAAAGAAAATTGTAAAAAAATGCGGTCTACATATTGACCTAAATAAAATAAAATGGTAATATAAGCTAAGAAAACATTTTAGGAAAACATTTTCTTATACAAAGTGTAAAAGAGAAAGGGGGATCGCTGGCTGATACTGGAGTATACATGCTTATTACAGGAGGGAAAATGGAGAAGATAATTATTGATTGTGACCCGGGACACGATGACGCAATCGCATTGCTGCTGGCAGTGAAATCGGGGAAGCTGAAAGTTTTAGGAGTTACTACTGTAGCCGGAAATAGTGAACTGCATAATACGACAAATAATGCCAGGCGTATTTTAGACTTTGCAGGAGCATATGACATTGGAGTTTACAGCGGGTGCGAAAAACCAATGGAAAAGGAATTGTTTCGGCTGACTGGTGTTGGGATTCATGGAGCGGATGGACTCGGCGGACCTGAAATTCCTCCTGCGGTCACTCCGGTTAAAAAGCAGCATGCAGTGGATTTTCTGATTTCTGAACTGACAGAAAGTGAAGAGGCTGTTACACTGGTGTGCCTCGGCCCGCTGACGAATCTGGCGACAGCAATGATAAAGGAGCCACAGATCTGCAGAAAGATAAAAAAGATCGTTATTATGGGAGGCGCGGTCAGGGAAATGGGCAATGTAACCTCGGCAGCGGAATTCAATATTTACGTGGATCCGAAAGCGGCTGATGTTGTTTTTAAAAGCGGCTGTACTATTTATTTAAATTCACTTGATATTACAATGAAAGCTTTCTTTTTAGAAGATGAGATAGAACGAATGAAAATGAAAGATGATAAAACATCAGTGCTGGTGGGGGAATTACTTGCATATTTTGGCGCTTCCCATATCTCCACGTTTGGCATGGTTATCTGTCCTGTCCATGATGCTACCTGTATAGCCGCCCTGCTAAATGAAGACCTGATTCAATATGAACTGGTCAATGTTCAAATTTCAACAAAAGATGAACTTACAGAAGGAGAGACGGTAGCAGATATATGGAATTTTACCGGGGCGGAAAAGAACTGTCATCTGGGAGTGAGCATTGACCGTGAGAAATTTATTTCTATGATTGAAGAGATTATGCCAAAAAAATATGTGATAAACCAGAAGTAAAGTATATGGAGCGGATTATAAATAAAACGAAAACAGGAGGATAAGAGATGAAGTTAAGAAAAATGGTACTGTGTATAATGGGTTTATGTATGGCACTTTCGATGACTGCATGTGGAAAAACTGAAAAAGTGGCGGACAAGAAGACGGAATCTGAAACCGTGATAGGATTTGTTACCGGGCTTGATGGCCTGGGAGGGCAGGGGTTTAGTGATGCCGTTTATAAAGGGGTAAAGCAACTGGAAGAAGAGATGGGGACGAAGACAATTCTGATTGAAAGCAAAGATGTTTCCGATTTTGCAACAAATCTGAGAACGATTTGCAATCAGGGAGCTAAAATTGTGCTTGTTCCGGGAATTCAATTGATGGATGCTTTAAAAACGGTAGCTCCGGAATATCCGGATGTTCAGTTTATTTTTATAGACGGAGAATTGGAAGGTTTTGATAATGTGACCTCAACTTTATTTAGAGAACAGGAAGCGGCTTATCTTTTAGGCGCCTTTGCCGGACTTACCACAAATACAAATAAAGTAGGATATATCGGAGGCACAGAAGGCTCTACACAGGAACGTGCAATGTCGGGATTTATGGCCGGGTTTAAAACGACAAATCCCGAAGGAGAATGTATACAGCTTTATGCAGGCACATTTAACGATCCCGGAAAGGGGAAGGAAATTGCTACTCAGCTTTATAATCAGGGAGCAGATATGGTTGCAACCTGGGCGGGCAGTGTAAATACAGGAGTATTTCAGGCTGCAGAAGCAAAAGGAGAAGGTTATTATGCATTAGGGGCAGCGTTAGGCCAGTTTGAGCAGAGTCCGGAAAAGATTATGGCATCACAGGTGAAGACACTTGACGTTATCACGTTTAATCTGGTAAAGGCAGCTATGGAAGGAACTTTAGGCAAGGGCGCTACTGTTATGGGAATAAAAGAAGGGGGTGTAGATATTCTCTATAATCCCGATAAAGATATTCTTTCGAAAGTTGCGGATGACAGTGTTGTCGATACAGTAAATAAACTTAGAGATAAGATTGTAAATGGTGAAATTACAGTACCGGATTCCAAGGAAGCACTGGAGACATTTGAGTATCCTGGTATCTGACCGGTGGATTGACAAAAGAAAGGATGGGGAACTGTGGAGTATGCAATCGAAACAATAGGTCTTGGCAAACGTTTCCCTGGAGTCATTGCAAATGATGATATTAATTTGAAGATTCAAAAAGGTAAAGTCCATGCGGTAGTTGGAGAAAACGGCGCTGGAAAAACGACATTAATGAATATGCTGTATGGACTGTACCTGCCGTCTTCCGGTGAAATAAAAATGAATGGTAAGATAGTGAATCTTCGATCGCCGAACGATGCGATGGCTCAGGGAGTTGGGATGGTTCATCAGCATTTTATGCTGATACCACGCCTGACTGTATATGAAAATATTGTAATAGGAAAAGAACCGGGAGACTGGTGGGCGATCGATAAAAAGAAAGCAATTCGAGAGGTAGAGACCCTTTCCAAAAGATACAATCTGGAGATCGACCCGAATTCTAAAGTGGAAGATTTAAGTGTGGGTGCACAGCAGCGGGTTGAAATTCTTAAGGCGCTATATCGCGGCATTGATATATTGATTTTGGATGAACCGACAGCTGTTCTGACGCCCCAGGAAATCGGGGAATTATTTGAGGCTATACGATTTCTGATTGAAAAGGGGAAAACGGTTATTATCATTACACATAAACTGGATGAAGTAATGCAGATAAGCGACCAGATATCGGTTTTGAGAAAAGGAAAGCATGTTGCTACTGTTGAAAAGAACAAGGTGGATGAACAGGCATTAACAATGCTGATGGTAGGGCGTGATTTGAAATTAGGAGGAAGAGAACGGAAAGAAATCAAGAATAGGACAGAGCTGCTGAAGGTGAAAGATTTATCTGTCAGAAATGAGCAGAATGTAGAAACCCTGCGTAAAGTGTCTTTTACCGTAAATGGAGGGGAGATTGTCGGGATAGCTGGCGTGGATGGCAATGGTCAGACGGAACTAGTAGAGGCGATAAGCGGGCTGAATCAGAAGTATACGGGAGAGGTACTATTTAACCAGAAAGAAACCCGGAAACTTTCGATCCGCCAAATAAGAGAACAGGGCCTGGGATTTATTCCGGAAGACAGGCATAAACACGGTTTGCTTTTGAAGCGTTCCATTAATGATAATATGGTATTGGGCCAGCATTACAGAACCCCTTATGCTTCTCGTGGGATTCTAAATAGTACGGCGATCATCGAATATGGAAAGAAAATGATTGCAAAATTCGATATCAGAACTCCGGGTGGTGAGGCTGATGCGGGGACTTTATCCGGCGGAAATCAGCAGAAAATTATAATTGCAAGAGAACTTGATAAGAATCCGTCTTTTATTTTGGCGGTTCAGCCGACCAGGGGATTAGATGTCGGCGCAATTGAATTTGTTCATAATACGTTAGTAAATGCAAGAAACGAAGGAAAAGGAATTCTTTTGGTTTCTCTTGAATTGGAAGAAGTGATGATGCTTTGCGACAGAATTATTGTTATTAATAAGGGCGCGATTGTCGGGGAAGTGCCAAAAGAAAGGTTTGAAAAAAATGAGATTGGGGCTATGATGCTTGGACTTAGAAAAGGAGGGGGAGAATGAGAAAAAAGGTAACAGGTTATTTTATAAAACTTTACAATTCTGTCAAGGTCTCATTGTTCGCCCTCATATTATCACTCGTAATCGGTTCTATTCTGATTACTGCCTCGGGACATAATGTGTGGGAAGCATATGGTGCGCTTCTTCAAGGAAGTCTGGGGTCGTGGCCGAGCTTTTTTGGAGTGGTTAATAAGGCGACACCTTTAATTCTGACAGGATTAGCAGTATCTGTAGCATACACTTGCAATATGCTTAATATAGGCGGAGAAGGTCAGCTGCTGATGGGAGCATTATTTGGCTCTGTCATCGGAATTTACGTAAAAGTGCCATCGATGATACATATTCCGCTGGTAATCCTGGCAGGTATGGCAGGGGGAGCCATTTGGACCCTTGTTCCGGCTTTTTTAAGACTAAAAAAAGGCGTAGGGACGGTCATTACCACAATTATGATGAATTATATTGCACAGTATTTTGTTCAGTTCGTTCTTTCCGGCCCTCTTAAAGTGCCGGGGGAAATATATGCAACTGACTTCATTCAAGAATCAGCAAAGCTGCCGTTACTGATTGGACCGCCATACCGATTGGTTTCGGATGTAGTCATTGCGGTTGCGTGTGTATTTGGAATTCATTTTCTGATGCGGAAAACGGTGCTGGGCTACGATATTAAAGCGGTGGGAGAGAATGTGCATGCTTCCAAATATGCTGGTATAAGGGTAAACCGAAATATGATCCTGGCACTGGTTATATCAGGATCATTATGTGGACTTGCGGGCGCTACACAGATTAGCGGAACACTATTTCGTCTCACGGATGGATATGCACCGGGATACGGTTTTACAGGGATACCTATTGCTCTTATGGCAGGACTAAATCCTGTAGGAATTGTTTTTTCGGCATTTTTGTTTGCAACTCTTCGCATGGGGGCAATATCCATGCAGGCTATGGTTGGAGTTCCGGCCAGCATTGTAGACGCTATGCAGGGGATAATTATTTTCTTTATCTGCATTCAGTATATTTATAAAGAATACGGTCAGAAGCTGAAAAAAAGACTTCCAATGAGGAAGGAGGGAAAAGTATGTTAGGAGCATTGTTATTAACGACAATTACTGCTTCAGTACCCCTGATTCTTGCGTCATTAGGCGGAGTCATCAGCGAACGTTCAGGCGTTACAAATATAGGAATTGAAGGTATGATTCTTACGAGTGCGTTTGTTGCGGTTCTGGGTTCTTACTATACGGGTAACCCATGGATTGGAGCTGTCAGCGGAGTTTTAGCAGGGGGAGCTCTGTCGCTGGTACATGCCTTTGCAACAATTACCTGCGGTGGAAATCAGGCGGTCAGTGCATGCGCGATAACACTTTTTGCTACAGGAATTACTTCCTTTGGAAACCGTGCTGTTTTTAAGAGAGCAGGATTATCGGATCCGGTAAATGCCCTTTCAACCTCTGAAATATTTAGGGGAATTCCGCGAGTTGGTAATCTGCTCGCAGATTTTTCACCATATATTTACGCGACGCTTATTCTTATAATCATTATCTGTTACGTACTCAATAAAACTCCGGTTGGTCTGCGGATTACAACGGTAGGAGAAAATCCCAGAGTTGCTGAGACCGTAGGGGTAAATGTATGGAGGTTAAGATATATTTGCGTGTTCATCAGCGGCTGTCTTGCGGGACTTGCAGGCGCATACCTTTCCACTGGACAGATTAATACCTTTCAGGAAGGAATGTCGCAGGGACGCGGATACCTTGCGTTGGCAGCTATGCTTATGGGACAGTGGAAACCAGGAAGAACAACTTTTATGGCTGTTTTCTTTGGATTGTTCTATGCTATTTCTTTGCAGGTGCAATTTGTTCCGTCTCTTCGAATTCCGCCATCACTGGTACAAATGCTCCCATTTGTCGCATGCCTTGTGGCTACAAGCTTATCAAAGAGAGCGGTTGGCCCGGCTGCTAATGGAATTCCGTATTTAAAACGAAAATAGTGATAATAGAAAATAAAAAGGAAAGAGTACATATGGATAAACCAAATATAGTAGTATTGATGAACGACCACCAGGCGTTTTACAGACATGGCTGGGATGATGGAGTAAGGCCGCTTAGACCTAATTTCGATCAGCTGGCGGAGGAAGGCATTGAATTTGAAGAAGCATACTCCGCGTGTCCTCTATGCGGACCGGTAAGAAGGAGTATGATAAACGGACAATATCCTCATGTACATGGACATCTTTATAATGATTCGGCCGTACCTTATAATGAGGAGAGTTATTTAAACATTCTGGCTGATCATGGATATAAAAATTATTATGTTGGAAAATGGCATGCAGGAGAGAAACCGGAAATAAAAGCCCACCAGTGTGAAGGATTTACAGATTCAGGCTATGGAAATCCATATAAGCTTGAAGAGTATAAGAAATACTGCGAAAAAATGAATTTGGAGCCGGCTAAACATCTGGTTGAAATCGATTTTACGGGTGAAAGACTGCGGGGTAATTTTCCTTCTTTAAAAGAAGGTGAATTGTACCAGAGTCTGACAGATGGTATTTTTGAGGAAGCTGCCGGAGTTACCGTCACTCCTAAGGAGTCGCATGAAAGCTATTTTATAGCGTATAGTGCATGCGATTTCCTGGAAAAACATGTTAAGGAGAAGACAGAATCCCCGTTTTGCCTGAACGTACATTTCTGGGGACCGCATCAGCCGTTTTTCCCGACACAGGAATTTATAGATATGTATGATCCTGATGAAATACAGCTCTACAGGAGCATAACAGATCAGTTGGAGAATCGGGCAGAAGTGAATAAAACGGAAGCTACGAGACTGGGAGATTCCTCTTATAAAATCATCTGCCCAAGTGTTTTTGACGAAAAACGATGGAAGAGGGCGCTTCAGCTTGCCTATGCTCAGCAGACTATGCTGGATGATGCGGCGGGGGTAGTGCTGAAAAGGATTAAGGAACTTGGGCTTGAAGATAATACTATAATTATTTATGCTACGGATCACGGTGATGCTCTTGGAAGTCATGGAGGTCATTTTGACAAGTGTTCTTACCTTACCCAGGAGGTTCTTCGTATTCCTATGGCAATGAAGTGGAAGGGGAGAATAAAAGGAGGATTTAAGTCGAAAGCACTTGTCAGTAATCTTGATATACCATCTACGATCCTGGACTGTGCCGGCCTGACGTTTAGACAAAGGGTCCAGAGTAAATCACTGCTTCCGATTGCAAGAGGAGAAAAGGGAACTGAAAGAGAATACTTTGTTTCTGAAACGGCAGGTCATGGATATATCGAAAGAATCAATGGAAGGGCATTGATGTGTGGGGATTATAAATATATCTGGTATGAAGACCAAATGGAGGAACTTTATAATCTAAAAGAAGATCCATATGAATTAATCAACCTTGCGGTAAACGAGGCATTTATAAATATAAAAAATGAGATGGCGGACAAATTGAAGGCATGGAGGACTGAAACGAACGATAAATAAGAAGAGAAGAGTGGTATGTAAATGAAAGTATTAAATTTTGGCTCGTTGAATATTGATTTTGTTTATCAGGTGGATCACTTTGCAGAAAAAGGTGAAACAATTGCATCGAATGCCCTTCGTGTTTATTGCGGAGGAAAAGGATTGAATCAATCGATCGCCATGGCAAGAGCGAATGCCGAGGTTTATCATGCAGGTGTGGTTGGAGAAGATGGTGGATTTTTAATAAAAGCGTTGAAGGAAGCAGGTGTCAATACAGACTGTGTGCTGAAAAAAGGAGATAGCCGATCGGGAAATGCGGTTATTCAAATTGATAGTATGGGAGATAACTGTATTATTCTGTTTGGAGGAGCTAACCGGGAAATCGAAAGAAGTTATGTGGATGAAGTAATAAGAAAATTTGAAAAAGGTGATTTTCTTGTGCTGCAGAATGAGATTAGCGAGCTGGGATATATCGTTGAAAAGGCACATGAAAAGGGCATGGTTATAGTTTTGAATCCTTCACCGATAGATGAAAATATTTTTAATTTACCTATTTCTTACATCGACTATCTGGTATTCAATGAGGTGGAGGGAAGACAGTTGACCAACAGCAAAGAAGAGGGAGAAGCGGTTTTGCGCCTCTTATACCAAAAATATCCGAAGGTGAGAATGATACTTACTTTGGGCGATGAAGGGTCAATGTTTTTTGACGGAGGTCAGCTGATCCGGCAGGAGGCTTTAAAGGTACGTGCCGTTGATACAACGGCAGCAGGAGACACCTATACTGGTTATTTAGTTGCGAGTTTGCTTAAGGGAGAAAAAATAAAGAATGCTATGCGGACTGCTGCTGCGGCGGCGTCACTTGCGGTCATGAAGCAGGGGGCATCTCCTTCTATACCGGAAGCGGAAGAAGTTGAACAGATGTTAATTCATAATTTTATGAACGAAATGAATTCCGGATTTTTATAAAAGCAATGCAAAAAATAAAAGAGATACCATGAAAAAATCAATATTTATCATGGTATCTTTTTGAAAGCTTGCGGAAAACAGTTGACGCCGCTTGATAAATATTATATATTATTGATAAATATATTTATCAACTAACCATTGGGAGGGATAACATTGAAAGTAAAAGTAAAAGACATTGCAAAAGCGGCAGGGGTATCGCCCACCACGGTGTCGCTGGTTTTAAATAACCGCCCTTCCAGAATTGCGGAGGACACGAAGGAGCATATTCTTCGGGTCGCCAGAGAAATGCAGTTTCAGAAGGAATCGGAAATAGATTTTTCAGAGTTTAAGAAGGTGAAGACGCTCGGCATGGTGGTGCCGGACGTGATGAACTCTTTTTATCACAGGCTGGCGGAGGAAACGTCGAGACATGCGTTTTACCAGGAATACACAGTCTTTCAGTGTTACACCAATGACGATATCCAGTGCTTCTACATGGCGGTGGAAGGGCTGATGGCCAAGAACGTGGATGGAATCATCATCATACCGCCCAGAACGATGGACAAAGAAAATGTGAAGCTGCTAAAATCGCTGCAGAAGAGCGGAGTTCCCATGGTGCTGCTGGATCGGGCGGCGTATGCGGTGTTCTGTGACTTTGTGACGGCGGACAACAAACACGGCGGGCGGATTGCCACGGAATATTTGATTAAGCACGGCCATACCGGAATCGGCTGCCTCGTAGGCGAGGCGAATGTCTACACCTCCAGAAAGCGTGTGGAGGGATACCGCGAAGCACTGGCCGCGGCGAAGATTCCATTTGATAAAGATCTTGTCTATTACGGGAATTACGATATAGAGTCAGGACGGGCCGGAATGGAGATCCTGTGGGGAAAAGGCGTTACCGCGGTGGTTGCAGGCAATGATCTGATGGCCTATGGCGTGTATCTCTTTGCAAAGGAGCATCACCTTTCCATACCCGGTGATTTATCGGTGATCGGCTATGACAATACGGAGCTGTGCGGCCTTATGGACGTGCCGCTGACGAGTGTGGACCAGAATACCGATACGATGGCCTCCAAGGCAGTTGAAGTATTGCTGCGAAGAATCGAGGAGCCGGCCGCCGATGAACCGGAACCGGCCAGAAACTATTATTTCACGCCGTTTGTGGTGGAGCGTGATTCGGTGGGAGAGATGAATCAGAGCTCAGCAAAGCACAGTGAAATGCGGTAAGACACAGTGAAAAAAAGATGAAACGTTATAATTCGCAATAAGCAGCAAGGAAAAGTCGATTGATAGATAAATAACGGATAAATAAAAGCTAAATAAAGGCTAAATAAAAGTTAAATACCACATATTGCAAAGGCAGAAAACGAAGAATATTGATTCGTTTCCTGCCTTTATTTTTTTGCATTTTTTCAACAGTGAATTTGAATAAACAAAACAGGAAAAAATAAAAGAATCAGTTTAACTCCTGTTTATCTGCACAAAATTGGATTATATGTACAAAGAATATGTTAAAATGACTGATAAATAAGAATAAATTACCATTAAAATATAGGGAGAAAATGAAAATTCTGAATTCATTTTTCGTATTGACAAAAGTAGATAAAATGATATAATGAAATTACAGAAATATTTATCACAAATTTATCAAGTGCTCAAAGGTACCGTGAAAATTTCAGTGAAAAAGGAGAGAAAAGTAAATGAAAAAAAGATTTTTTGCAGCAGCTTTATCAGTTGCCATGGTTGGAACTCTTTTGTCAGGGTGCAGCATATCCACAACCAGCACGCCGGAGAGCGATGCGGCAGGAACTAAGGCAGCAGCGGGTGAGACGGCGGCGGCTGAGACGACAACAGCAAGCCAGGATTTAAAGGGACGTGAAGAGATCACTTTGTGGTTCTGGGGCGCAGAGCCATACGCACAGGAAGCGATGCAGCGAATCCTGGCAGATAAGTATAACAGCTCTCAGGATAAGTATAAGCTCGCTATCGAATTCAGACCATCGGTTGATACGGATATGTCAACTGCACTGGCGGCAAATCAGGGACCCGATATCGTATATGGTTCCGGTCCATCTTTCGTTATGCCGCTTGTAGAGGCTGGAAAACTGGAGCCGCTGGATACCTATTCTGAAAAGTACGGGTGGAGTGACCGGATCCTGAAGCCGTTCTATGAATCTGGAACCGTGAACGGCAAACTGTACAGTTTAATCAGCGGTGTCAGCACGATGGGAGTCTTTTATAATAAGAAGGTACTGGCTGATAACGGCTGGGAAGTTCCGAAGACGATCGAAGACATGGAGAAGATCATGGATGACGCCCTCACAAAGGGATTGTATGCATCTGTTACGGGAAACAAGGGCTGGAAACCAGTGAATGAAAACTATGCTTCCGTATTTTTAACTCATGTAGCAGGACCGGAGACCATGTACAAATGTCTGACCGGAGAAGAAAAATGGAACAATCCGAATGTCACTGCAGCGATCGAAAAGTCAAAGGAATGGTGGGATAAAGGATATCTTGCAGGTGATGATTATGTAAACCTGAATTTCAGTGAATCACTGCAGCTTTTATCTGATGAAAAAGCTCCGTTCTTTATTGGGCCGTCAATCGCATTCCAGTGGGCAGCGTCTTTCTTTACCGGAGATAAGACAGAAAACATTGCGTTTATCCCATTCCCTTCCACAGAGACGGTTCCCAATGAAACGTATACTCTGGGCGCTTCCTGTACCCTGTCCATCAATGCCAATGTAAGCCAGGAACATAAGGACGAGGCGGCTAAGATTATTGATATGATGTTTCAGCCGGAATTTATGCAGGAGATGACAACCGCATGGCCGGGATACTGGGGAACACCGCTGAAAGATTTAGCCACCATTGACACCAGCAAAATGGGATATTTATCACAGTCCTTTGTTGACGTTGTGAAAAATATTTCAGCTGCTGTGGATAAAGGAAATTTCGGATATTATGACAATGTATTTTTCCCGGCTTCCACACAGCAGAGTATGGTGAACATTGAGGATGTCTGGTACGATACGGTACCGGTATCCGAATATCTGGATAAGATAGACAAGGATTTTGCGGAAGCGCTCGCAAAGGGCCTTGTACCTCCGATTCCGGAACCGGCAATGAACTGATATCAGCACAGCACAGGCAACTTAAAAAGGGAAGAAGGGAGATGGCCGGTATGCAGGAAGGAAACAGCATACCGGTCATTTTTCTCCAATGAAGAGGAGGTTTCCAATGAAGAGTAAAA
>OIZR01000115.1_pt1 | contig 71695 bp, 61 predicted proteins | sample 1588591 | NCBI WGS metagenome assembly OIZR01 (sample SAMN03283249) | human gut metagenome | biome: human-associated habitat; material: feces | host: Homo sapiens | place: USA | collected 2013 | reverse complement strand
TTACCTCCGTCACTCCATATATTATCAAATTTACCGGCCGCTTTCTTTTCATTTCACGTACATATTATGTCACTTTATGACTATCCCCAGCCGCTTCGCCAGTTCCGCCGCCTGATATAAATCCATGACTACCCCCCGCACCTCTGAACACTCATCGGAAAGCACCAGCCCCTTGATATCGCAGGTGGTAAAGTCCATTCCCTTAAGAGGAGTCTTAAAAAAGCTGGCATTCTGAAGCCTGACCTGACTGAACGTAACGCCTTTGCACTTACACTGCGCGAAATTACCATTTTCTAAATCGGTATCTTCCACCCGGAAAGACTCCAGCTTCGAGCCGTCTAAATTCAAATACTGCATACTGCAGTCCGTGATCGTCACATCCTTTAAGCTGCTCTCTGTCATCCTGGCCCCCGTTCCCTTTGACCGCTGAAATGACACCCGTCTGAGAAAGCTGTCTCGGAACAGACAGTTGGAAAAGTTACAGGAGATAAACAACACATCGCTGAATTCCGCCTTTTCAAAATTACACCCTTCGAAACTGCAATTTTCAAACTTTACTCTGGAAAAACACAGGCCGGAAAACTCTTCCTCCTGTGCAGTCATATTTTTTAAATATGCATTCTGGATCCGCTCGTCCTCTTCCCTGCTCTGATGAAGAAGCTCTGTCTCCTCCGACACAATTTCATATACTTCAGGCAGCCACGGCTCCGCCAGCTTCATTCCCGCCATACGCTTATTCCTTCCTTTCTGACACGTTCTGAATTACACGATGCTCCCATTGTACCGTTCCCACTAAGCTCGTAAACTACCTCGCTAAGTGGTCAGGTATGACTCGCACTAGGTTCGTGAACAACCTCACCAAGTGCTCATAGTATATCATAAACACAGCATTCGTAAAAGACCTGACTGCTTACGCATACTCACACTCCAGAAATTCCCGCAGGAAATGTCAAGATTAAATTTCTTATTTACATTAAGATTATCTCATCAATCAACCAACACAGGAGGTATTCACTTATGAAATCAATCACAACACGAACGCTGGAACTGAAAGGAAGCAGTTATGAGATCGGACAGGCGCTGGGACGCATGGCAGCCTCCATTCCATCAATGAAGAATTACTATACATCCGGATATGAAAACTTCGGTGAAGCCGAAGCCCGGCAGGCGGAAACGCTGTTTGCCCGGTGGTGCCCGGGACTGAATGAGGAGCTTTCCGGTTTTGCCGGTGAACTGAATGTCCCTCTGGAATCTGTCGTCTACTATGCCATGACCTATTTAAAGCCTAACTGCAGTCACTTAGCCCTCCTGCCCTCCAAATCCTCGAACGGACACCCGCTTATTGCGCGCAACTATGAATTCAACGACGAACTGGAGGATTTCCAGCTGATTAAAACCAGTGTGGAAGGGAAATATACGCATATGGGCACCAGTGTCTTAAGCTTTGGACGGGAGGATGGCTTCAATGACCAGGGGCTCGCCGTCACCATGAGCTCCTGCGGATTTCCGGTCGGCGCCGACAAATGTATGCGCCGGCCTGCACTGGAGGGCCTGCAGTACTGGGCGGTTATCCGCTCGCTTCTGGAAAACTGCCGTGATACCAGGGAGGCGCTCCTCTTTTTAAAGGACATGCCCATCGCCTACAATCTCAATCTGATCCTGCTGGACCGTTCCGGAAATGGCGCCCTGGTAGAAACACTGGATGGCAGAATGGCGGTCCGTCCGCTGGATGAAACCTCCCCGCTTCCCTACACCCACGCCACCAACCATGCCGTAATCCAGGAACTGGCATCCTTAGAACCGGAGGCCATGATCCATTCCCTGAAGCGGTATGACTATATTAAGAGCATTGCAGACAGCGTGGAAACGCTCACAGTCAGCCAGTTAAAATCCATGCTTCTGGCCCCCTATCCGAATGGACTGTGCTGCCGTTTCTATCAGGATTTTTTTGGCACAACAAAAAGCATGATCCTTGATCCGATGGATGGTATAATAGAATTATGCTGGGGCGGACGGGCAGAAAACGGCTGGCATACGTACCGGCTGAGCGATCCGCTCCCCACTTCGGAAGAAGTAATCTCCATCTCCGTTGAACCCGCGGCTCCGGATATGTTCCGTTTCGCCCCGAATCCATTTGCATAACCTTAAGATTCAGCCAGATTGTACAGAAATGCACTGGCCACTGTGACGCACAGCTGACGGAAAGCAATTTTCAAACACCTCTGGCCGAAAGGAGACTGACCATGGACTATTTAAAAGCGCTGGAACGCGCCATTCTCTACATCGAAAATCATCTGGGCGAAGACATCAAAGTCGAAGACGCGGCTGCCGCGGCCGGATACTCCTACTACCACTTTACCCGGCAGTTCAATGCCCTGCTGGGTGAAAGTGTGGGCAGCTACATCCGGAAACGGCGGATCGCCAAAGCCGCCAAGGAGCTGCTCTATACGGACAGGCGAATCCTCGATATCGCTTTAGACTGCGGATTCGAATCTGCGGAAAGCTTCAGCCGTGCCTTCAAGTCGCTTTACCTCACCAGCCCGGTCTCCTACCGGAAGAACCGGCTCGATCTGTTCATCGGATCCAAACCGCAGCTGGAGGGGGAACGCCTCACCCATATCACGAAGAACCTGACAGTCCATCCCGTCATTGTGGAACTGCCCGATATCATGGCAGCCGGTCTGCGCGGCAACACCACGCTGAACGATAACGTGCTGCCCGGCCTCTGGGCCGCCTTTATGGAAATGTCTCATCAGATTCCCCACCAGATCCCCGGCGGGAGAGGCTTCGGCATCTGCGAGGCCTGCGGCCAGGGCAACACGCTCTACAGCATGAATGGGGATGTTCTCTTCTCAGAGGTCGCAGCGGTCGAAGTCAGCAGCTTTGACGGCCTCCCTGCGCCATTTGTTCCAAAGATCATAAAAGGAGGGCGCTACGCGGTGTTCACACACACCGGCAGCCTCTCCCTCCTTCAGGACAGCTATTCTTATATCTGGGGCACCTGGTTTCTTGGAACGAATGAGAAGCTGGATGCGCGGGAAGATTTTGAAGTATACGATCAGCGGTTTTCAGGATATGACAACCCGGAATCCCAGATTGATCTCTATATCCCAATTCACTAGTACTGCATTACGCAACGCAGTACCAGTACCTCGCTGCGATCATTCCCAGCGCAGCTCACACAGACCGCACGCGGGCATGGACAGCCTTACGAGGCTCTCTCCCCCGTTCCACTCCATGGTCTCCGTCACTTCTCCGCGGCAGTTCTTCACGGTAACCGACACCGCCCTTTCCGGATCCAGAATAAGTATTTGCTCCTGGGCGTGCTGGGCGTTTACAAAGTAAGTTATTTCCTTCTGCGCAGCCGGACGGATCACTCTTCCCGCCGAATAATGGACCAGGATCTCCTCCGTTTCATTTTCCACGCTCACCTCCGGATAGAGGTTTTCCGGTTCCTTCGGATGGATCACAGTCGTCTGCAGCAGTGCTCTGTGCTGTCTCATAAAATCCAGCCAGAACCGGAGCATCTCCGTAATCCCCTCTTCCAGATCCGCCAGGCGGACCGAGATCTGCGGAACGCCGAAGAGACAGCTCAGGACCTGTATGGCCGCGGCCTCCGGGCTCTCCCCGCGGTTCCACATCAGCATATCCGAATGGACGGCGCTGTGTCCGCACAGGAGCCGCAGATCCGCACAGCCCACCCGGTTGGTCACCGGAGAACAGGGGCAGTCTGAAACGCGGAACATATTACCATACCTGCGCATGTTGGGTCCGATATAGCGCTGCCTGAATTCAATCAGCAGATTCTCCTTTTCCTTCCGCAGAGTCTCCCTCACGCTGGTCATAAACACGTCCAGCGCCTCCTGGATATCCCTGAAATCCATTCCCTCCTTCCACACAGGAGTGCCCTCTCTTATATAAAACTCATCGATAAAATCCAGCTTCAGCCCATCTAAATCCCATTCCCGGACAGCTTTTAAATAGACTGCCAGCAAATACTCCCGTACCTCCGGATAACGCAGATCCAGAACTCCGGCTTGCTGCCGCTCGTCGTAGCAGAGCAGTTTATCGGAGAAACGGTTCCAGCAGCCTGTGTTCTTTCCCACAAACGGTACGGAAAACCACAGCATATACTTGATACCCATGGCGTGAACCCGCCGTATATGCTCCGGAAAATCCGGAAATTTTCCAGGCTCGGGTGCCCAGTCCCCGCAGAACGCGTATCCACGGTTATTATCCCCGGTCTGCCAGCCGTCGTCCACGATAATCGTATCAAAGCCCATTTTCGCAGCGCGCTCCGCCTCCTCCTCAACAATAGAGGCATTGATATCCTGATGCCAGGAGTACCAGAAAGAGTACACCGGCTCTCTGGCCGCGTTCGGCACCTCCATGACAGGCGGCATTGCCTCCTCCCACCACTGCCTCACCTGATCTAACGTATCCCAATACGGAACATCTTCCTGTGACTCCCACAGCCGGATGGAATATCCCGCGCTCAGCTTCTGCGGACTCAGAACAAACCGGATCTTAACGGCCATCCTGCCGTCTTCCTCATGCACTCCGGCATTCATATCCACTTCCTGGCACAGCTCCGAAGCTGCAATCGTATGTCTGTTCCTGCTTTCGGAATTGAAGAAACAGACGACAGGAGCCGAGACAGCTGTCATGGACGCCACCGGCGCCTCCCAATCCGCCTTCAGCGCCCGGTCGGCACGGCAGTTCGGATGCCACCGTCCGCAGATATCGATAATGGGAAAGGAATAACGGATTTCAACGGCAGTTCCCATATTCGAAATACGGTCTGACTGAAGCTGAAACTCCGTAACGGTCCTCCCCGCCCCGTTTTCTGTCATGGAAGCGGTACAGGATACAGCCGCCTCCGAAATCACCTCAAATTCACCAACCTTAAAAATACTTTCCATCTCTTTTCTCCTTTCAGTCTGCCTGCTGTGTATCTGTATCAAACGCTTACAGCCCGGCGTCCCTGTCAAGGGGCCGCCGGGCATAATGCCTGATGTCTATGTGTGGGGAAACGCATTTTAATTTCCATCGCTGAACAGTATTTCCGCCAGCGCCCCCACCAGTACTGTATTTTCCTCTATGCTCTGAATCGTCAGAAGCGCATCGCCTCTCTGTTTCTTTACCGCATCTAATATCGCTTCCTTCTTATCATAAGAAATCTGCGCCCTGTTTAAAATCTCGAATGCCTGATCTGCCCGGTCCATAGAGGCCATCTCCATACCGGTTCCAAATCGCACCTCCACGGTTTTTACGGAGGGGATTTCCGAAAGCTCCAGTGTCAGATTTTTTCTCACCTCATCGTAGGAGACAACCGCGTCCACACGCTCTCCTTCGACGGTCACTTCCGGAACCACATATTCCACATTCCGGAAATTCAGCTTCCACGACCGCATTTCCGGAACCAAGCTCCGATTTCCTTCAACACCGTCGATTACAAAACGGGTAAGCGGGCTCCACTCCAGGGAAAGCCGCGTTACAGCCCACCTGTCATCATTTTCCCCATCTGCCTCTGTTCTCCCGTCGTCTTCCCATACGCTGAAACAGCCATCCGCACCAGGGAAAATATCGGCCGCCATGCAGTTCGGATTTCCCGTGCCTCCCATCCTGTCAAGGCTTCTGGGAATGATCGCTCCCGCCTTTGCAAGCACCGGCATCTCCTCTAAGGTACGGTAAAGCATCATCTGTTTTCCGCCCCGATATATTCGCGAATTCTGATAATCAAACCAGACTCCCTCCGGAATCCAGGCTTTCACGCCCGCCAGCTCCGCCTCCGGTTCCATCCGTTCCGTAATAGGCACGGCCAGCAGTTCCGAGCCGAAATAATATTCATTCGGGAACTCATAGGCTTCCTTCTGTTCCGGCTCCTCCCAGTACAGCGGCCGAACCAGAGGACATCCCTCGAAGCAGGCCCGGTGGTTCGCGGTATAGAGATAAGGGATCAGTTCATGACGGAGCCGCAAAAAGTCTCCCATAATCATCTCGGCCCGCTTATTGAAATTCCAGGGTTCCTTACCGCTGAATGGATTGGAGGTGCTGTGAAGCCGGTTGATCGGTGAAAATACGCCGAGCTGCACCCAGCGCGCCGCCAGTTCATCATCCCTGGCCCCCATCATGTGTCCTCCGATGTCATGGCTCCACCATCCATATCCCACGTTGCTTGCCGAAGCCGTAAAATACGGCTGAAACTGAAGACTCTCCCAGCTTATGATGGTATCCCCGGAAAATCCAACAGGATACCGATGGCTGCCAATTCCCGCATACCGGGAAAATGTAAGGCCCGCGCCGCCCGCCCGTGTGCTGTCCAAATAGTGGTAATGGTTCAGCATCCAGAGCGGGTCCAGGCCGGGAATCCTGGTTTTCTTCCCCTGCTGCCAGTCCACCCACCAGAAATCGACGCCGTCCTCTTCCATCGGGTGGTGCAGCACATCGAAGTACGCTTCCAGAAACGCCCGGTCCGTCATGTCAAACTCCACCGCTGTCCCGCTTGCCGGATCGATTCCCAGCACCTCCGCCATTCGCGGATACGCCTCCTCATGGGCGCGCACCCCGTCCGCCGGATGGACATTCAAGGTAACCTTCAGCCCCTGTTCATGGAGCCACGCCAGAAACTCCGGCGGATCAGGGAACAGCTCCCGGTTCCAGGTATATCCGGTCCACCCGGTTCCATATTTCGGCGGAATATCGACCAGATGCCAATCCATATCAATGACTGCCACGGAAAATGGGATCTGCTCTCTTTGAAAGCGCACCATCAGCCTCTTATACTCCTCTTCCGTATATCTATGATACCGGCTCCACCAGTTTCCAAGCGCCCACCGCGGAAGCAAAGGCGTATTCCCGCACAGCCTGTAAAAATCGCGGATACATTCCTGATAGCGATGGCCATATCCAAAGAAGTAGAAATCCAGCTCAACTCCTCCGCGCAGCGTAACCCAGCCGTCCTCTCCAATGACCATGGAACTGCTGTCATCAATCACAGTCCAGCCGTCTCTGGAAATCATCCCGTGCTCCAGAGGAATCGCACCATCCACCTCATCCAGCGTGCGCGCAGTTCCTCCCAGATCCTTACTCTCGTCTCCCCAGCGCCATATACGGCTTTCTCCCGTCTTTGGATCTATGATCGTCCGTATACTTAATCCGTCTTCAGCAAACACCCCGCCCCGGTAACGCAGCTGCAAAAACTCCGTAGTAATCGTCAGGAAACCACCGTTCCATGCAGCTTCATATTTCGGAACCGTAAATTCCCGGTTCATCACAATCTGCGTGGCCCTGTCCTCAAAGCTGCCGTTTTCGCTGTATTCCATACGAATCAGTGAGGACGTCAATACGGTGAAACGGCAGTTCGGCCCCTGTACAATGGCGCGTTCCCTGCAGGCCGGATTTCCATATCTTTTTATATCTCTTACCATGTAATCTCCTCATTCCAGAAAAGCCGTACAGGTATCTGTACAGCTTTCCCTTTTTATTTAAAACACGCTCTGGTATTCCATTAATTCACACCGCACGTATAGGACCAGGTCTCGTTTTCTCCCAGCTTTACCAGCCGTTCCTCATTTTTCCATTTTACCAGCAGAGACCGCTCTTGAGCAAGCAGATTTTTCACGAAAATGGTATTTCCTGCCACCGTATATTCAATGCCGTACTGCGGATTTTCCAGCCTTACTCTTCCGTCTCCGGCGAGCATCGGCTCTATCTCTAAATCAGCCTGAAGCGCAAACCGCACACCCGCGTACCCGGCAATCAGATTCCAGATAAATACGCAGGGATACTCGTAATAATGGGCCGCTCCGTGCCAGTTTTTCTCACTGGGATAGTAAACGTAATTCATGTCATACCGTTCCCCCATCCGGTATTCGTCCATCCTGGCCTGACGGCAGACCTCCAAAAGCTGTTGTTCCAGAATATCAGTTCTTCCCTTTTCTCTCCAGTAGGCAAAATCCCAGCACCAGTATCTGCCGGCCGCACAGAGGTCATACGGGCCTCCCGAACCGATCTCCGACTCCGTGTAATCTGAAATTCTGGCGGAAACGAAGCTGGGAAAACGCTGGAACTCCTCAAAATATGCCTTCATCAGACGGTCCACGCCCTGCTCCTGATCCGGATTTGTATAATGAAACAGCGCCGGAAGCTCATTTGCCAGAAGGTGGATATGGTCATGAGACACCGAATTTCTGTCCACCCAGTCGATAAACCGCTTCTTCGACGCATCCCAGAAGCCGGTGGGAAGCGCCTGCACCAGGGCCCCCTTCAGCAGACCCGATACGGCCCGGTAATGCGCCTCCTGTTTATCCCGTTTTAAGACCGCTTCCAGCCCGGCCATGATTTCAAATGACCTGGCCGCAAGCGCCTGAGCCATACATTCCCGGCCGTCCTTGATCACCTGATCCTCGTAATAAACGTCGGACCACAGCCGGCCCTGTCGGTCGATACAGCTCTCCACAAGGGACAGGGAGTTTTCCAGCCCCTCGATATGGCCGCGAAGCCAGTCATCGTCTTTAACGGCTGCGTAATAAAAGCATGCAGATTCAATGATTTCGATATTCCCGGTCACGAGAAACATCTCCGCATTCTCCGAGTTATCCAGGCTGTTCCGCCTGACATGGTACTCTCTGGCTCCGTTCGGCTGAATGGCACACGGATCACGGAACGCCTGCTCCGGGTCCTCCGCCATCAGCTTAAGCTGCAGTTCCATCATGCGCCTTACCACAGCCAGATCCAGTTCATCCGCCATGGCCAGGCGTCCCTTGATCTGGAATTCATGATCCACATCCGGGTACGTTCCCGCATAGGCACCCTTCTGAAGCGTACTCACCACGTAACCATCGCTGTTGGAATACGATTTCGCCCTCGTCCGTTCCACCACAGAGGGCAGAAGCGTTTCCCAGTAAAAATGGTAATACGTATCCCGGAAGATATCCCCATTTTCGAAGTCCAGCTCCATGGAATTCCCCATCACATCACAGTGCGGCGGGCCGTCAAATTCTTTCCATGCCAACTGGGATACAGTGTCCTCTTTATCTACTGAAACGGTCACCTCCATTTCATCTGCACTTATGTAAATCTGGAATGGCTCTTTCGATTTCACCTCATAGGAGCGGTACTCCCCCTGCCCCTGGAAGGGCAGGATAAAGCACCGGGTAACGGGCGGGAACTCCACCGCGCCGTCGTAATTATGGATCAGATACGGATCTCCCTCTTCCCTGCTGATGCAGTAAATGAGTGGTCTGATTCCGCAGCAGGTAATCTTTTTCTCAGTCATAATCCCTCTTATTTTGTCTTATTCTTATACTCTTCTGTCCAATAAGCTTCCACCTTATTCATTCCCAGCTCATCGATCTTTTGAATGAATTCCTGGTACACAGACTCAAAGTCCTCAGTAAATATCATTTTTACGGAATACTGCTGCAGGAGGCTGAACGCTTTCTGTCTGATAATTCCCTCTTCAGATTCCGGTGACGGGTCCTGAATGTCCAGTTCCGGACGGAATTCCACATACTTTCCGAACTGTTCATTGAATTTGTTCATTCTCTCATCCTGGTCGTTCCACCACGGCAGGTTCCACAACAGCTCGTTACAGGCGATCCAATACTCGCCCAGTCCGTTTCTGGAGGCAACGCCGCCCCAGTCCGCGTTCTTATCCTTCACATACTCTTCCAGCAGAACCGGTTTTCCATCTACCATATGCCACTGGGCGCCTGCTACCGCGTCCTGATACGTATCGCCTTCGATGCCCCATGATACGTCGCTGTGTCCCTCTACAGATGCCAGATATTCCAGGAAACGAATCGCTCTCTCAGGGTCCTTGCAGGTCTTCGGAATCACAGTCGCCAGCCAGCCGGCTCCCGTTCTGATCTGTCCGTATGTCTCGAACGGAGGCAGAATCTCGTAGGAAGTATCCGGGTTGTCTCCAGGCACCTTCTCGCCATCGGAGATTGTCCAGCAGTAGGAAATTACATCGCCCTGCTCAATCTTGGCCTTTCCTACATCCTTGGTGTCAATGAACGGATCTTTTGTCAGAATTCCTTCCAGATACATCTCATTTAAATACTTCATTGGTTCTTTGAACTTGTCGTCGCGGACCACCCACTGGATTCCCCCGTCCTTCTCTGAAAAATCGGTGCTCAATCCCATCTGGATGCCATAGTGGGAAAGCTTCGCGCTCTTTCCAAACTCATCGGCGGACATGCTTCCATCAGCGGGATAAAAACCGATTTTATCCGGATGGTTTTCCTTCATTTGCTTAACAGCGGCGATGAATTCGGTCATATTCTTGATCTCCGGACGACCAATCTCATCGTAGTAATCTTTTCTGACCGTCATGACTGGCTGGTTCGTTCCCACGATCTGATCGTACTCTCTCGCGGCCTTCTGCCATGCTTCTCCCTGAATCCATGTGGTAAACTGATATGTCTTCCCATCCGCCATCTGATAGTTGCTTAAGATTTCCTTCGGAAGGATTTCACGCATCTTCGGCGCATACTGGTCAATCAGATCGTCGAGTGACCACAGCATCCCCGCCTCAGCCATCTTCTTTAAGGCCGCGTCATTTTTGTCCAGAGTCAGGATATCAGGCAGCTGATTGCCGGCGATCATCATATTCAGCTTCTGGCCGTCGTCAACTACCGGTTTCATAAAGTTTAAATCAACGCCTGTCTTCGCGGTCACACGCTCTGCCGTGGCATCGTTCCAGTCCAGCGAAAACCAGGAGAAGTTGGCGTAATACCCTAATTCTATGGGCGATGTGTCTTCCTTCCATTCCAGATCTTCCGGATCTGCCTGCCAGCCGATTTTCTCCCAATCCATCTCAGACTGGAAATTTGATGCAGCTGCCTGCGGCGCCTCTGTCTGCGTTTCTGCTTCCGTCGTATCCACTGCCGCAGTCCCCGCTGTGGTCTCCTTAACCGTACTCTGGCCGCCCCCGCAGCCTCCCAGCATACCTGCTACCATAGCAGAGCACACCATGCATGATAATACACGTTTCAACTTTCTCATATTCCCTCTCTCCTTTATGTATGGTTATTTATTTACTTTTTTATTCGCAGTTTTTCTATTCTTTCACCGCGCCCAGCATCATTCCTTTTAAGAAGAATTTCTGGACGAAGGGATAAATAATTGTTACCGGCAAAATCGACACGATTAACATTGCATACCGGACCGACTCCATGGTGGTACTGCTCTGCGACGGCACGGCAATCATCTTCTGCAGCGTCTGCTGCGCCTCAGCCAGAGACATGGCCCGCATCAGGACGGCCGGCAGCGTCATCAGGCTCTCGTTCTGGATAAAGAACGCCGGATGGAACCAGTCGTTCCAATGCCAGACCCCTACAAACAGTGATACGGTGGCGATCACCGGCGTCGACAGTGGTATGATGATCTTAAATAAGATCGTAAAGTACCCCGCTCCGTCCATCTGCGCCGATTCCTCCAGCGCCGCTGGCAGTTCTCTGAAAAATGATATAAACAGAATGATATAGTAAAACTGAAAAATGTTAGGCAGGATATAGACCCAGAAGGAATCCAAAAGCCGCATCTCCCGGTAAAGGAGATAGGACTGCACCACTCCGGCTGAAAAATACAGCGTTATGACGCCCATAATCATATAGACCTTCCGCCCCTTTAAGTTATCCTTGGACAGCGCGTACGCCGCCATTGCCATACAGAAAACAGCCAGTACCGTTCCCACAATACTCCTGAGCATCGTCATCATGAAGGCCGGATAGATCGCTTTGTTCTGGAAAACGATCTTGTAATTCTCCAGGGAAAACTTTCTCGGCCAGAAGTAAATCGCCTGTTTCGCCGCATCCTTGCCGTCATTAAACGAATAGATCAGGCAGTAATAAACCGGATATACGGTCACGATCAGAACCAGAATACACAATACAGCAGTAACGATATTAATGATTCTGTCCTCTCTTGATCTTCCTAATTTCATACGAAGCATATCGTCACCCTCCCGTTAAAAGACGCTCTTTCCAAATACTTTTTTTGATATTTTGTTGGCGGTCAGAAGAAGCGTTACCGAGAGCACAGAAAGGATCAGATTCCCGGCTGCCGCAAAGGAAAATCTCAGCTGGTTTAAACCTTCATCGACTATGAATTTCTGTATTACATAGGATTTCGAATAATTAAAGGCATTTCCCAGCAGATACGACTGGTTGAAGTTGGAAGCCACCGGCCCGCCGCTCAGTAAGTTTCCGCAGTTCATAACGAAAAGGACCCCTGCCGTCCATGCGATAGACGGCAGCGTGATCTGTGTGATCCGTTTCAAACGGCCGGCGCCGTCCACAGCTGCCGCCTCATAAATATCCTGGTTAATGCCCGCAATGGCCGCCAGATAAATAATCGCATTCCATCCGCTCTCCTGCCAGCAGTCGATCCACACGCCGATCCACCAGAAATACTTGGAATCCGCCAGGAATTCGATGGGCATATCCGTGATATGCAGTCTCATCAGAATATCATTGATCAGTCCCTTGCTGTCCAGAAACACAATCCAGAGCGTCGCTACAATAACGTAGGACAGGAAATGCGGTAAGTAGCTTCCCGTCTGGGTTGCCTTCTTCAGCCACTTGAACGGTACCTCATTGATAATGAGCGCCAGCAAAAGCGGCGACGTAAACGTAAAGAAGAACTTCAAGAAACTCATTCCCAGCGTATTTTTCATGGCGAGATAGAAGCTCTCGCTGGAGAACAGCTCCTTAAAATACTTCATTCCTGCAAATGCGTGGCCGAAGAATCCGTCGGTCAGCGAGTAATCCAGAAAAGCATTTGCCAGTCCCATAACCGGGATATAGGAAAAAATAAAAAAGAAAACCATGGCAGGAATCACCATTAGCTGCAATTGAAACTGCCTCTTTCCTGACCTCTTTTTTTTGGGTAATTTTTTCATATACACATGCCAAGCCTCCTCCATCTGACGTTTTTTTCCCGTTGCAAAACTAAAAAAACGCTTTATAATTGAATATTGGGAACATTCCCGTTTGCCATACAGCATACCTCACCAGGTGCTCATAGTACACCTGCTCACTAAGCTCGTGAAAGACCTCGCTAAGTGTTCCGGTATGACTCGCACTAGGTTCGTGAAATACCTCACCAAGTGCTCATAGTATATCACACGTTTTTTGTAAAAGAAGTACACGTTTTTTGGAAATAGTACAATAAATATAGTTGTTTTCACGTAACAGCCATACTTCGGAGGTCCTGCGAATGGGAATAATCAAAAAAATGCATTATAAATCGAAGCTGATTCTCTGTTATCTTGTCCTTGTCTCATTCCCGCTCATACTCTGCCTTGTCCTGCTGTATCAGTCCATCGTAAAGCCGGTCCGGGAAAACGCCGTGAGCGCCATCGATCAGAGACTGGATCAGGAACTGAACACCATCAATTCCAAAATAGAAAAAATAAGAAATGTCTCCTATTTAGTCTCCACCAATACGGTCATCAATAAGTTCTTCGTTCCCAAATTTTATGGTGATCTCGAATTAATCGAGATTCTGAACAACGATATTTCGCCCCTGCTCTCATGGCTGGAAGCCTCCAGCCCGGAGATATCCTACTACCACTTTTTCACAAATAACCCCTCGATTCCGGAAACCCAGTACCTTCATCAGTACGATGACTACCGCTCAGAGCCGTGGATGCAGGAGATGGAGCATTCCATTTTTGACAAGGGCTTTTACCTGGAGCCATGCCACATAAACCGCAGCTACAGCTACGGCTACGGCGGGGAAGAGCAGATGGTCTATTCCCTGTTTTATCCACTTCTGACCTCCAATAATTTCCTGGAGGTCTGCATCAAACCATCCGTATTTTTCGAGGACATGAAAACCATACCGGCCATGGAATCCGGTTTTGTGGCAGCGGTAAACAGCGACGGAAAGATCATCTCCGACCTGCCGGCAAAGGTTACCGCAGATTTCCGCCATTCACTGGAAGAGAGACTTATGGAGGGGGACTGTCTCTCTGACAGCAATAAAGGCCCGTTCCTCGTCTCCCTGGCGCAGACAGAGTATCTGATTTCCATCAAACAGATCGGTTCGCTGGACAGCTGGATCCTGTGCGCGGTTCCGGGCGCCGAGATCGACGGCCCGGTTCTAAAGGCTCAGCAGTTGTTCACCCTGGTGATTTTAGCGGCTGCCATTGGCATCGTGCTGCTCTCCTACCTCCTGTCCACACTACTGATCCGAAAGATCAACACGATTATCGATGCCGTACATAAGATTCAGGAAGGCGATTTCCATGTCGCCATCCCGGTAAACGGGGAGGATGAGATCGATCAGCTGGCCACCGATATCAACTATATGTCATTCAAAATCAATGAGCTGATCAACCGGGTATACAAAGCCAGGATGCTGCAGAAGGAGACGGAGCTTTCCGCCCTCCAGGCCCAGATCAATCCTCATTTTCTCTTTAATATCCTGGATACCTTTAAAATGATCGCCATCATCCACGATCTGGATGATTTCTCCGACAGCATCGCCGCCCTGGGGAACCTGATGCGCTACAACATCTCCCCCGCCAGCTACCACTGCACGCTGGAGCACGAGCTGCAGATCATCCGGGACTATATCAATATCCAGAATTTACTGCTAAACAACCGGGTCACCCTGCTCCTGTCGGTGCCGGACTATCTGCTCCGCTTTGAGATTCCCAATTTTATTCTTCAGCCCATTATTGAAAATTCCTTTGTCCACGGATTTGAGAATAAGCTGAGTGAGCTGATCATAAAGGTGACCATTTACAGGGGAGATTCCAGCATTATCATTAAGATTGAGGACAACGGGACAGGAATCAGCGCGGAACAGCAACAGATGCTTACAGCTTCCATGAAGAAGTCCACGGAAACACTGGAGGTCGAACCCTTATCCCTTGAACCGCAGGAGAAGGAATCCTCCCGGTCCGGTAAAAGCATCGGCATTCTCAATGTAAATCTGCGGCTCTTCCTCCTTTACGGAAGGCACTATTCCTTTACATTTTCCTCCTCAGACTTAGGCGGCGCCTGCAACACGATCTCCCTGCCCGTCTCCATACCGACAAAGGAGCAGGAAGAAAATTTTCTTAACGAACGGAGTAAGTTATGACACTTTTGATTGTTGAAGATGAAGATATCATAAGAAAAGGACTGATCGTCACCCTGCGAAAGCTGGAGATGGACTTTGAACACATCTACGAGGCCGGTGACGGAGAAGAGGGGCTGCGTCTCTGCCGGGAGCATGCTCCCGACATCATCATGACCGATATCAAAATGCCGCTCATGGATGGCCTGACATTTATCCGGGAGAGCCAGAAACTGCTGCCGGAAGGCCAGTTTATCATCCTGAGCGGCTACAGCGATTTTGAGTATGCCCGCACGGCCCTTCAATATGGAGTCAAAGACTATCTGTTAAAGCCCAGCACCAAGAATGAGATAAAAGAAGTGCTCACCCGGGTGATTGGACAGCTGAAGGAACAGCAGTCACTTCGCCTGGAGCTGACGGAACGGATCCACACTTACGAAAAAAAGCTTGACCGTTTCCAGGAGCTGCTGCTGGGTAATATCCTGTCCGGCCGTTATCCGGCCGGGGAGATCGGACATTTCCTCTCCCACTACTCCATTGCATTTCCGGAGGAGTACATGGCGGTTGTCTGCATTAAGATCACGCCTGTTGTTTCTTCAGACGGGTCTTCGATCGACTATAAAAACCATTTTCTATGGATCGTCTCCCTGTTTGAGCCCTATACTGCCGTTTACCAGGCGGATATCCTGTCCGTCTATAAATGCCTGCTTTTCAACTTTTCACGCCTCGATTCTGCTTACAGCCACAAGATATGGCAGAATATAGAGGAAGATATCCGGGTATACAGCCAGAAACACGGGCTTCGGATCTGCCTCTCCATCAGCCGCGTGGAAAGTTCCAGGGAATCGCTTCCCTCCATGTATCAGGAAGCATGCATGCTGCTGCATCACCGGCTCTTCCATCCGGAGGCCGTGGCATTTCACCCGAAACGGCAGCGGAACACGGAGGCACGAACTCCCGTGATTCCCTTAACCATGATCGAAACGCTGTACCACTACTTCATTGGGAACAGCCAATTCGATCTGCGCCAGAACTTCTACAGCTTCATCCATCACATCCTCAGCGTAGAGAATTCTTCCCCCGGGTACGTCTGTGACTGTCTCGACAGGCTGGAAGAAACCTTTGTACTTCAGGCCGCCAAAGACGGTCTCGAACCGGAAAGCGCCTACCGAATTGAATTTTCCGTTTCCGAAGCCATGACGGGGTGCGATTCTCCTGATGCCCTGACGGATGCGCTCTATGCCCGGCTGATGAATTACTGGAAGCAGAAAAAGGACGGATCCGCCCCTGCCTCCCACATGGCTTCCTCTCCGGTAGACCAGGCCATCGCCTACATGGAGCAAAACTATTACCTGGATCTGGATTTGAGTATGATCTCCGACCTAATCTCCATGAACAGCAGCTACTTCAGCTCCCTGTTCAAAAAGAAGACCGGCCTGAATCTGATCAACTACCTTCAGAATGTGCGGATTGAAAAATCGAAACAGCTGCTCTTGAACACCAATCAGAAGCTGTACGAAATATCAGAGGCTGTCGGGATCCCTAACGTCAAATATTTCTGCAAGCTTTTTAAAGACTACACGGGCGTCACCCCCTCTGAGTTCCGGAAGAAGGAGCATTCTTCCTAAAAAGAACAAAGGAATCAGAACGCCTCCTGTCAATGAGGTGTGTCTGATTCCTTTTATCCGGCAGTTCTTCGCAAATACACGTATCTGATCTCACGTCCGCGGGAAACCACCTGTCTTCCAACAAAAATCACACCAGAAAGGAAAACTCTCCAAAATCGATGGACAAATCTCCATAAATTCCCACTGGAACTGTATCATGCAGACCATATATCCCTATATCCGGATTATCGCCGTTAAAACAGTACGTCAGAACTCGTCCCTTTAACGGATCAACGATCCAGTATTCACGGACTCCTGCCGACCAGTATTTATTCAGTTTCGTCGAATAGTCTTTCTTCCCTGTGCTCTCGGATATGATCTCCAGGACAAAATCTGGGGCACCGGTTACGCCTTTCGCTTCCACACGCGTCTGATCGCAGATAATCATCAGGTCAGGCTGTACCACCGTTCTGTCATCCGAATCCAGAAACACATCAAATGGAGCAAGAAATACATCACAGGGTCCCCCCTTTCTCCTGATATATTCTTTGATCTGAAAGTACAGTTCTCCGACAAGCTTCTGGTGAATGAGGCCGGGAGATGACATATAGTAAAACTGGCCGTCAATTAACTCGGCCCTGAGATGATCCGGGAGCGCATAGTAATCCTTCAGGGTATACGATCCGTGAACCGTATAATGAAAAGCTTCTTCCCGCATGCTGCTGACATACGGTCCGTCTTCGTCGCGGTAAAACGTCATCCCCAGAACCGTCTCCAGTGCGAGTATCGTATCGTACTGCGGCGACTTCGTGGCTCCGCTGAATATCTTATTAACGGTTCCCAGCGGCACGCCGGACCGTTCAGACAGTTCCTGGTTCGTCATTCCCAACTCTTTCTTTCGTTTTTTCATCTTCTCCAGATTCATCATAGCCGATCTCCTTCCGCAGTTTTATTTAATTCATTATACCATTTTTACCTTATACGGTCAAGTATTCCAATATAATATGGTAATATTTATATAACAGTTCAGATCGTCCTTCAGGCTTTTATTTTCACAGGCGTCAAACCGGGAGGACAGACCTGCGGCATCGTGCCTGCCTCAGAAACCGACAGGACAGGCCGGATTCCGATCACCAGACCGTTCCTGACCTTTTCCCGGCAGAGCTTCTCCTCCGATTTCCACACGTTCTCCTCTCTGTCCAGCTTCACCACGACTCCCTGGCCGCACCAGCGCTTCACCATGCTTCTCGATACTCCCAGACGGTCGGCCAACAGGCTGTCCAGTCTCAATACCATGGGAAACGGAACCTCCAACTCAATACGCCGGAAGCCGCTCTCAGCCGGGAGGACGTTTTCCTCGGCCCCTGCCTCTGCTCCTGCCTCTGCTCCTGCCTCTGCGCCTTCCTCTGTGCCTGTTTCAGATTCCGCCTCTGCCTCTATCCGGTATCCGCCTTCCGGCGTCACTGCTTCCGCTCTGTTTTTTACAAATAAATCCCTTCGTCTTCCGTAGGATTCTGCCAGCAGGCGGTCGTTTGCCTGGAAGCCAGCGTACTCCTCTTCCGGTATCGCACTCACCGGGCTCCGCTCAAAAATGCCCATATTCCAGGTGGTACTGCATTTCTCGCAGCGGTAGATCAGCCATACATCCACGTTTTTCCCATTAGCATTTACACGGAATTTCATGCTATTTATAAATTCACGTTTTTCTTTACATTTTGAGCAATTCCGTCTCACCGTGGGTACGGCCTCCGGCACAAGCTTCCAGCGTTCTCTTCTTATTTTTTGAATATTGTTCTTCATAACAGTCCCTCCGGAAACCACTCTAACACGGCTCCAGACGAAGGCATACCTCGTAGTCGGTTCTGTCTGAAAGACGCGGCACATCACACGGCGGGGGATCGGGAGGTATATACAAAAAACGATGTGCCAGGGGTCTTTCTCGGCTTTGGGTGCGGGGCCGCGCAGGGAGAGTTCATATCCCAGTGTGCCGCCGTCTGGATACAAACCATAAAAATGGCCGGGAATGGCGAACACATGTATTTTGTGTCCGACAATCCCGGCTATTTTTATGGTGAGTAGGAAGCGGGGCGGACACGGGATATGAACTCTCCCTGCGCGGCCCCGCACCCAAAGCCGAGAAAGAACCCCGGCACATCGTTTTTCCATACTATTTTTTTTCTTTATTTTTTTCTGATAAAATGATTCTCTGAATGCTCTTTTCCGAAAGGAAGTACTCCTCCGCCAGCGTCTTCACACCGAATCCATCCAGATATCTACGATAAATCTCTTCGTTGCGGGTCTTAAGCTCTCCCCGAAAGGAGGTTTCTTCTCCCCACTTTTTCTTGTTCTCTTCTTTTCTGGGGATGTAAACGTATCCCCCATCCATATATTTCTGGATTGCTTCCACCAGTTCTTCCGGCAGAACCTCCGTTGCTTTCCGATAGCGCATCGCTGCCTCCTAAACATATTTTACTGTCAGGAATAGCAAAGGCTATACAATTACTCATATTATCTTTCACTGCATAGGCCTGTTGCTATGCAGTCTTAACCTCTTTCATCATAAAGAAACGGCCTCCTCTCTATCTATTTGCATACAGGATCGTTGTGTTCTCCTGTCTCCATACCACTTCCACCTCAGTAAAACCAGCCTGTCTTAACAGACGCTTCTGATTATCCATGGTACACGGCATGTCAAAATGGTAATATTCCCCCTTAACAAGCTTCAGTTCTTCCTCCAGGCGCTTTTTCTCCGCAAAGAAATAGTCCTCCTGCTCCTGCGTTTCCGCCATGTAGTCACACTCGATATAGCAGCCGCCGGCCTTTAAGGCACGCCATAATTTCTCATACAGCCCCAGCTTCTCCTCATGGGTAAAATGATGCAGTGTCTGAAAGGAAACCGCGGCATCATACCGCTCCGTTTCCAGCTCGCAGGCCATGTAATCCGCCTCAATCAGAGTTACATCCCGGTCAGAATACTTTTTCTTCAGCCGTTCCAGCATCGCGGCCGTCAGATCGATTCCTGTGACGGCAATCCCCGGGTTCCTGGTCCATATAGCCTCCAGCTCCAGTCCGGTTCCGCATCCCAGATCCAGAAGTGTCTTCGTCTTTTCCGGCACGAGCTCCGCCATCTTTAGATAGCCTTCCCGGCACCCTTCAACCTCATGAATCATATGATCATCATAGATATCAACCCTGGCTGTAAAGAAATCCGTCATTTTTTCCATGTTGTCCACCTCCCGGCCACAATTTTAAAACCAGTGCGGTGAATGTTCCGGCACGCCCCAGCTTCTTTTCCAGTATACTCTGAAGATTTCAGGAAAAAAACCTCAAGTTTCCGGCAGAAACAACTTTAAGCCGGTTTTCGCACACAGACGCTGTGTCGAGTATACAGAAGTTTGCTCCGCCTGTCAATACGTGGTCTCTCTCCAAAATTTTCCTATTTCCTCTGCCGACAGTTCTTCCACAAATTTCTTCTTTATTTCAAGGAACTGTTCCAGCTCCAGAAGAATCTGAAACAGCACCGCACGATTTTCAAATTCTTCACGAAGCTCCGGAAGGGGCTGCTCCCGCATAGCTTCCTTTACCGCGTCCAGGGCCTCAAGCAGGCCTACTGCATTGTTATACTCATGAAATCCCCCGCTGATCCGCTCCATTAGCTCTGCAATCGGCTGCGCCTGGGAAGGCAGTTCCCCCAGATGCTTTAATTCCCCCTCGATCCGTCCCAGGACAAATGCCTGTGTCCGCCTCATATTCATATACCGGAGGTAGTATCTCGTCTCAGTGAGAAGCTTATTCTCCATGTCCTCATATGCGCTCTTCTCCCCCTGTTTCAGCTCTGCATCAAGCTCTTCCAGAAGGGAACGAAGCGGCGGTTCACCGTCTGCCAGCCCGGCATCTCCGCCCTTTCCAGTGGTCAGCTGTCCTGCCATCTTTCGCAGAATCTCCTTCATATGGCTCTCGATCCGGCGCTGGCTCGTTCGGATTAAATGTACCTTTCCGGGAATATAGAGATTGAGAATCACACCGATTCCCGCGCCTACGGCCAAAAGCCCCAGTTCATTGGCGATGTTGGCTCCCGTCATGGAACGCTCTGCCAGGAAATGAGTCATCAGCACCGTATTCACAGAGATCCCCTCCTGCATTCCAAACGCCATACAGGCAGCAGAAAAGAACAGCAGAAAGACGCAGACCGCCAGGGGGCCGTACCCAAAGACAAAAAAACCGGCCGCAGAGATGGCCAGTGCCATAACAAATGACAGCAGCCGGCGTGCCACCACCCGGATCGTCTCCTTCTTTGTATCCTGAATGCTTAAAAGTGTGATCACCCCGGCGGATGCGCTGTAACGTAACCCCATACGCTCCGCCAGGATGATAGCCAGGCCCGCGCCCACGGCGATTTTGATGACTTTTACATAATCCGGCTTCTTCACGATTCTACTTCCTCCTGACGATTCTTATAAATCCAGCTCTTTTTCATTCCAGTTCTTCTCAATTCCTTTTCTTTACATTATTACCTATCAACCATTAAAATACAAGTTCTGTCTGGAATTTCAGTCCGTTTTACGTATTGACCGTAGTTTTTTTCTGTGATACGATTTTACAGGCAGTACAATACAGTCAGAAAGGAAGCACCTATCCATGAACTTTGCAGCACTCATGCAGTTAAAAGAAGAATGGACCTCATTTAAGGTACGCCATCCGAAATTCCCCTCCTTCATGAAAGCGGTCCGCGGACGCGCTCTGGCTGAAGGAACGGTCATCGATATCCGGGTGACGGCTCCGGATGGAACCGTACTAAATTCCAATTTGAAACTGAAAAAAGAGGACCTGGATCTGATCTGCCGGATTCATGAGCTGATCTGATGCATAATGGTCCTCACGGTCTTATACTTCTATGGTCTTCGCCGTCTTATTCAGGAAACGGTCGTAGACGACGATCTGCACCTCATGTGTTCCGGCAGACAGTCCGGGGATATTCAGCTGAATTTCCCCATCAGCGACCGTCCCGCCGGAATACTGAAATATCCCATCCACGAAGATCTCCGTCTTGCAGGCATTTTCTCCAGTCTTATACTGTATCTCCAACTGATCCCCATTCCTTCCTGCCTCCGCCTCCAGTGACGGCCCATTTCCTGCTTCCAGCTGTATACCGCCCAGCTCCGGTTTCCTGATTGTAAATTTCTTTCTCAGTTCATCGACGTACGCTCCCTTTACCCGGATAGACTCCAGTTCCCCCGCTTCCGTATTTTCCCGCAGCAGATTTAAATAACCGATGCTCTCAGGGTCCCATCCAGTTACCAGGGAACAGATGGTATCGACCGCCACTGCATCCGTTCCTCCCATGATGACGCCCATATTCATTTTATCGGTCTCTTTCCGCTCGTGCGACATGGGAACTGGTCCGCTCTGAAAGCCCTGAAGGCCATCCACGATCACGTAATTCACCGGTCTGGCCATGTAATAATCGTAAATCCACCGGTCCAGCTCCCTATCCGTGATCTTGTGGGATACCATGGCCGTCTTGCTGGGGTTATCGGGCGCCACTCCGTATAGATTCCCCGGCGGCGTGCCGATGCTCACATTTTTGATTCCGCCCGTGACCACAACACCGGAAGAGGTCTTGAGGGTGGGAATGCTGATTACCACGTCGGCCTCATAGAGAATCCGGTTGAAATAATACGTTTTATGGAGCAGACCGTCCGGCAGTTCCACCTTTACCACCTCCGGCGCGTCAAAATCCTGCCACGCCCCGCAGTCCTCTGGACCAGATTGGGCTTCAGTACCACGGTCTGCCCATTTTTCACGACAGTTTTCAAATCCGAGGCCGCTCTCCTTACCATCGCTTCGATTTCCTCCTCCGTGATATCGGCAGCCCTTGCTTTCTGCGATTTGGCAATCGTGACGGTTGAGCCGTGAAACGCGGCTTCTTTTATGGTTTCCGCGGCCATCCCCTGCTGATTTTGCGGCATTTTCTGCTCCACTGGTATCGTTTGTTCCTGGCCGGTCTCCCTTTCCGCCACGGTATTCACCGTGGGCGCCGCCTGTGCCGGGCGGATCTGGCATCCATTTAAAAGTGTCATGGGCACCGCCATATAGATCCATAATTTCTTCATTTACGTACCCCTTTTCCTCTATGCTGTACATCCGTTTTTTGTCGAATTGTGTCAGTATTGATTCTACAGGGGGCATGCATCAAAGTTGCATCATCCGATCTGTTTTTTCAAACTGATGCATTTATGGAATGACTTCTGAAACTGATTCGTGTATAATGTAGGAAACAGCAGCTACAGCAACTCTATTCCATTGCAGCCTCCGGCCTGAGGAGTTACCATGAGTTATCGTAAAATAATATCCCGGTTTCAAAATTCGATCTTTGCACGGTCCATACGCCATGGATTGACACTCGCTATCCCATTTCTGATCATGGGATCTTTTTCTCTGCTTCTCAATAATTTTCCCATTGACAGTTATCAAATCTTTCTCGCCTCCTGGCTTGACGGAGCTGCTGCGGAGCTTTTAAACACCATTTACATGATCAGTCTGGGTTCCCTGGCCCTGGTTCTTACCATCACCATCAGCATCTCCTACGGACAGCTGGCTGAGACAGACCAGCTGCTGCTTTATCCCGTGGTCTCTGTCTGCTCCTATCTGGCCTTCTGCGGAGGAATTGAGGATCAGACGGACTATATCTTCAGCGCGGAATGGGTCTTTACCGCCATGTGCATTACCCTGCTGTCCTGTATCCTGTTCCAGCGGCTCTTAAAGCTTGGACGCCGGTTCGAGAGGCTGCACACCACGGGAGCGGACTATCTGTTTAACACTTCGATCCAGAGTCTGATTCCCGTCATTGCCATCACCCTGCTTTTCACAATTACGGGATATTTCGTCCGTATCACGTGGAGTGACAGCAATATCACGAATTTCGGTTCCTACCTGTTTCTGAAACTCTTTGACGGAATCAGTGGGAATTTGTTTGGAATCCTTCTGTATGTGATTATCACACACGTCCTCTGGCTCATGGGAATCCACGGCACCAATACGCTGGAGGCTGTCTCCAGACAGCTGTTTGAGCAGAACGTGGAGATCAATCAGGCCCTGATGACAGCTGGTAACCTCCCTACGGAAATCTATTCCAAAACGTTTCTCGACACCTTCGTATTCCTGGGCGGCTGCGGAACTGCCTTAAGCTTCGTCCTTGCACTCTGCATCGCCTCGAAGCAGAGCCATAACAGGAAGATCGCCCATGTGGCGCTTCCCTCCGTGCTGTTTAATATCAGTGAAATCGCCGTTTTCGGTTTCCCGATCATCTTTAACCTGACGATGGCGGCTCCATTCATCATCACCCCAGTCGTCCTGACGGTCACCAGCGCACTTGCCATCCGCCTTAGCCTGGTACCCGCGGTGACCCAATCCGTGGAATGGACCGTTCCCGTTCTGCTCAGCGGATTTAAAGCCACCGGGTCCATCGCAGGCAGTTTGATGCAGCTGTTCAATCTTGTGATTGGAACGCTGATCTATATCCCGTTTATCAAACGCAGTGAAAAGCTAGAGACCGGTATATTTACACAGGCAATCCGCCAGTTGGAGGCAGACATGGCCGCAGGCGAGAAGCACGGGAATCTGCCCAGCTTCTTAAGCCACGATTACCCCTGTTATTACTATGCCAAAAATCTCGCCATGGATTTACAGAACGCCATCAAACGGGGGCAGGTTCAGTTATACTATCAGGCGCAGATATCCCGCGACGGGACGCTTCATGGAATGGAGGCTCTTCTGCGCTGGAAGCATCCGGTCACCGGATTTATCGCTCCACCCGTGCTGGTAGGGCTGGCCTATGAAAATGGATTTTTAGATGAACTCGGCTACTATCTGATTAAACGCGCCTGTCTGGACGCCCAGACCATGGAGGAACTTTTAAAGAAAGACGTCTGTCTGTCCGTCAATATTTCCTCCAGGCAGATCAGGAGCAATGGATTTTTCGACACGGTTCTCAATCTGATCCGGCAGTATCCCGCCGATCACATCCGCCCCGTTTTCGAGATCACGGAACGGGCGGCAATGGAAATATCGGATAACTTGAAATACGAGATGGAGCACTTGCGGAGCCAGGGCGTGGAATTCAGTCTGGACGACTTCGGAATGGGCCATAATTCCCTTATTCAGCTGCAGGAAGGCTCCTTCGATGAGGTAAAATTAGACGGCAATCTGGTATCCCAGCTCATGACCAATAAGCGCTCCCGTGAAATTGTCTCCGGAATCATCAGCATGGCCCGGAATTTAAACTGCCGTACCGTCGCTGAATTTGTGGAAACCGCGGAACTGCGCGATGTCTTATCGGAGCTTGGCTGCTCCATCTACCAGGGCTACTATTACAGCCGCCCCCTGCCGCTGGAGGACTTCAAGGGTTATATCACCCGGCTGCCCGAAGAAGGAAACGCTTCTGATCCTCAGTAAATCACAGAAGAAAAGGAATGGCCGGCATGCGAATCATCATGCCGGCCATTCCTCTTCCTGCTTTATTTGCCTATTCCTGTCTTTCATCTGCATCCGTCCCATAATTATCTTCCAGATACGCTACCCATAAGCGATAAAACTCCTCTTCCGTCATCTGAAGTGTCTCTTCAAGCTTTTCCGGTCGTCTGACCAATTCCATCAATTTTCCGTAACCATATCTGGCAGTCACATACTCCACCACTGTATACGAGTACTGATACCCGTCCCGCCGGAAAAACTCCTGGAAGTCAGCCCCGGTGTCCAGATCGGCCAGTGCCGGCACGCGGTTGTTCTTTAGCCCCTCCGAGACCGTATTTCGAATCCATGCTTCATGATTGTCTTTCCCCTCGTAGGAGGCTATTCCCTCGTCAAGCCATCTGGGGATATGTGCGTTTATCTCTTTTATCAGAACGTGCGTAAACTCGTGAACAACAGTGTTTATCACCTGTTCGTAATTCGATCCCGGCGGCGGATTCAGCGGCGACGCTATGACTGTTTTCCCCGCCGCAATTCCCCCTCTTATCCATTCAGGGGCGTCCTCGATTCCAAGCGCCTGATTCAATTCCGCCCGATCCGAGCATATCTTGACTGTCGTTTTCTGTTTCAGCTCTCTGCCTGTCTTTTCTGTTATATCGGAGTATCGTTCTTCCAATAAATTCAGCACCTCTTCTACACAGGTCCTCTCACTCTCATGATACTCTACAATAAAATGCCTGCTCTCGCACACAAAATCCATTTACCTGATCCCCTTTTCTTTTTTTCTGCTCCCCACGTCCCCATCTCTCTGAGGATCCCAGACAGGCAGCTGCAGCACAAACGTACTTCCGCCCCCATCCGTGTCCTTCACCGTCAGTTTTCCGTGATGCAGCTTAACCAGCTCTACGGCGATGCTCAGCCCCAGCCCATAATGCGATTTGTCATTTCTGGACTTATCCGCGCGGTAGAACCGGTCAAAGACTCTTTTTTTATCTTCCTCCGAAATGCCGCAGCCATGATCCTCCACCTCGATGAACACGTGCTTTGCGTCCGACCGGACAATAACGGCGATCGTACTGCCCTCCGGTGAGTAGCTGGAGGCGTTATCCGTAAGAATCGTCATAAGCTGCATCAATCGCTGGCGGTCCCCGCAGACCTCCGGCAGTTCTTCCTCCTGCAGCCTTAATTCAAACGGCTGATTCTTTTTCCTGCACAGCTCTGCCAGGGCATCGTAGTTTGATATTAGAAATGTATCTGTCATCAGAGGTTCCGCGCGCATGGTCCAGATCCCCGCGTCCGCCGAAGCAAGCTGCAGCAGATCATCGATCAGGACCGTCATCCGTTCCCCTTCCTTCTCGATTCCGGGCAGAAACTGCTTCGCCTTCCCCTCATCCATGGAAACCGCATGAATCCCCGCACGTATTACGGTAAGCGGCGCCCGCAGTTCGTGAGAGGCCGCCGCGATAAATTCACTCTGCCTTTTAAGGCCAGTCTCCAATGGCTTCAGACTGTGGTTCACAAAGGTACGGCAGATAAAAAACAGAATCACCAGCCCCATCAGATTTACCGAGAAATACAGCAGTACGGAATTCCGGTAAACCTCCTTTTCATCTGTCAGTGCTTTCAGGATCAGTATCTTCTGTTCCGTTCCATACGCTTTTTTCAGATAGATACTGCCGTAATAGTGTTCCCTCTGGTCCCCATATATGGAATAAACCGGACTTCTCACTTCTCCCGGCTTACTTCCCGGTATTTCTTCGAAAAATCCGTCCTGCTCTGCAAAATGATTCAGCTTTTCAAACAGCCTGTCTCTATCGGTCAGAGGCTTCCAGGCGCCTTTAAATGACAGCGGAACAGAATTACTGGACACAGAGATCATCATATTCTCGCTGATTTCACTTTGAGCCAGCCACATATGGGAGATTTTATTACTGTCCCTGATCGTATCCACCACATTGCCAAATACAGTCTGATACCGGCTGATATTATTCGTCTCGTACTGATTTAAAGACAAGAGTAGCAGACCGGTCACAATAAGACTCAGTAAAAGACCGGTAGCCAGCACATAAGCGCCGACCAGTTTTCTCCTTAACTGCTTTACCATGGCCGCTCCCCTCTTCCCTACTGCTCCGGCTGCTCTTCCAGAGAATAGCCCACAGACCTGACTGTTTTAATAGTCACACTGCTGCCCACCTGTTTCAGCCTTCTTCTGAGAAAATAAATATAATTATCCAGATTTCCCTCTTCCACCGCGCTGTCAAGTCCCCATACCCGGTTCAGCAGCAATTCTCTCGTAAGGATCTGTCCCTTGTTCCTGATTAAAAATTCCAGCAGATCCATCTCCTTTTTCGAGAGCTCCACCTTTTTGTCCTCTTTCCATAATACCCGGCTGGACAGATTCATGGTCACATCCCCACATACCACCTGCCGTTCAAACTCCATCCGTACCGGCCGCCGTTCCAGTACCCGGATTCTGGCAAACAGCTCTTCCGGTGCGAACGGCTTAACCAGATAATCATCTGCCCCCGCATCCAGACCGCCGATTCTGTCTTCTATGGTGCCAAGAGCCGTCACCATAATAACCGGTGTCGCAATCCCCTTCTGTCTCATACGCTGTAAAATCTGTATTCCATCCATTCCAGGCAGCATCCGGTCCAGAATCACCACATTGTATGCCTGCATACCCAGATAATAAAATGCTTCCTGGCTGTCCTGGCAGATATCCGCCAGATATCCCTTCTCCTCCAGCCAGAACCCCATCAGCCGGCATAATTCCATATCATCTTCCACCAGCAGTATCCTCACAGCGCGTTCTCCTTTCTGCGTTTTATTCCTGAAGGTATAAGGTTATCTTCGTCATCAGTTTCTTTACTGCGTCCTCCAGGGATGCGGTTCCGTCAAAGTAGTCTTTTGAGTATTCCAGCAGGATCTGTTTTACTTTCCAGTTCCTGCCTGCGGAATGCTTCACGTTTTTGCAGAACTCTGTCAGCCTGCGGCGAAGCGGCTCGGAGGGCCAGCCAATTTTCATATCGTATGTTCTTCCATCCGCACCGGGGATAGTTCCTCCGTATGCATCCGCTGACGTTCTCTCGACCGTACATAAAAAATCCAGCGCGTTCTGGTTAACTGCAAATCCATCGTAAAAGTCAGAGCGCTGTACGTCTTCCGACAGAACTGTCTGCAAAAATCCAATTGCCAGATCCTTATTTTTGCTGGAATTCGTGATTCCTATGGTGCCATACGGCACATACATCTCATTGATCAGGATAACGTCCGCTTCCAGTTCTCCCTGGGCCTGCTCGATAATGGAAGCTCCCTGCCCGGATTCATAAAAGCCGTTAATTTCACTTGAATACAGATATGTACCCTTTTCCAGGAGCCCCCATATGCTGGACGGCCGTTTTTCCCTCGTCCCGTCTGAGACTTCGCTTCCATCTATGATCCGCTTCATATTGGTGAGAAATTCCTTTAATTCCGTTTCCTCGACCACATCACCTTCCTTTACGATATCATTTAAAAATGCATCTGCGTAAAAAGAAAGAAACGCATCCCTGTCAACCGTCCCGAATACCTGCCCGGTCTCATGAGCCTGAACAAAATCAGCCAGCGAAGATAACTGCCCCGCTTCCTTAAGCGCCTCTTTCCTGCCAAATGTCATAGGAAGCCCGATTCTAACCGGCACAGAGTAAATCCGTCCATCCACCCGGCACTCCTTTGCAATATTGGCCAGAAAATCACCAGAAGCAGTCAAACGCTCTATTTCATCTGTAATATCAGCCAAAACGCCTTTTTCGATGTAAGATTCCTCTGACAATCCGTCTAAGATCAGAATATCCGGTCCTTCTCCCGCAAGCAGTCCGGCATTTAAGGTTCGGATATAATCGTCTGCGACTGCCGATGACCCTTCCTCCAGGAGAGGCTGAAAATCAATTTTCACGTTGGGATTCTCAATCTGATATTCGCTGACCGCCTGACGTATGGTATTGTTGTCGCTCAGTGAGAATATAGTAAGCTCTTTTTCCGGCTCTACCGGCATATCCGGGTAATAAACGTAATGGGAGAGCTTATTGGTTTCATCCATGGAATTGTAATAGACAAAGTAATCCTCCCGGCTGCCCGCCGCGAATCCTGCGGCATAATATTTCGGGGAACCCATGGTATTGCTCTTTCCCTCTATAATCTGCTCCCAGATTCCGGAACCATTTTTCAAGACCTGAATTCCAGCCATTGACAACAGACTTATATCACCATTCTCTCTTACAAGGGCCCGGGCTCCAAAGTATTGATTTAAGTCCAGCGGATATCTGGTCTTTTCTTTGCCGTCTTCTCCGTCATATAATATCAGACTTTTGGAAGCCTCGTCAATGACATAAAACTGGCTGCCGCTGGTGAAATAACAGCTGTCGTCGCCTGGCAGCTCTGCCAGCTTCTGCTGGCCGGCCGCGTCATAAAGGTAAATGTTATTTCCGGATGAGAATATCAGGTTCCCATTTTCCAATGCGGTAATAGACCGCGGGAAATACTTATATCCATACTCACCAGTCTCAAGCAGAACAGGGAGATCGAGTTCCTGTCCATGTTCCCAATCCCCGGCCGTGACAACATGGTGTCTGCTGATAAGCTCCTGGTCCTCCCCTTCCGAATAGACCGCATACATGTTGTGGTCTTCTCCAAAGGTAATACCAATGCTGCTGTTCTCATATTTAAGACCAAGCTGATTTAACCATCCACACTCCTTTTCCTCCCAGGTCAGATCCTCAGACAGCAGGTATGCGGTAAATTCTGCCGTTCCATTCTTTTCTTTCCTGGCAAACAGAACCGGTCTCCCATCCGGTCCTTCTAAAAAACCGAGTCCGGAATCGTATGTGACTCCCCCCGGCAAAGGGACTTCGCTCTCCGCATACCTTCCCAAAGCCTGATTCTTCTGTGTTCCTGCCGCGGCTCCTTCCGGATCAGATATGACCTTCCCATCTCTGCCGCACCCATACAGACTGGCTGCTGCCGCTAAAATAAGGGTCATCTGCAGCAGCACCCTTTTTATTCTGTTCTTTCTCATTAAATACCCCTTTCCGCCGGACGCAGGGAAGAAAGGTTCTCCCTGCCGGTACTCATCGATGCATTTCTCACGAAAGTTATTGTATCATTCCTTTCTCTAAATCATCTCAAATATGGAAAAGTACGGCAGAGTTAGAAAAATGGCATAAAAACGTAAGAAAACTTTATTTGAATGAAATCATTATTTGTAGTAGATTAGAAACATATGAAATATAAACCGGATACACTGCATAAATGTACAGGAAGAGGGGAGACGAACGAATATGAAGCGAATAGTTTGTGCCGTATTAAGCGGTATACTGGTTATGGGAAGTGTCGGATATGGGGGAATGGTCAGCTACGGAGCGCCCTCCTATTCAGAAGCCAATGCAGTAGGCCCTGGTATCAAGGCAGCCGTAGGCCTCAATGATTTTCTGGATCAGGAGGTATCAAATCCCATTGTAAAGCCGGCCGATAAGTACTCTTACGATCAGATGGAAGCCGATATCCAGTCCCTCAAAAACAGGTACGGAGATAAAATCACCGTAAATATCATCGGCACTTCACTGGATGGAAGGAATATCTACGATATTATCCTGGGCAATCCCGAGGCAAAGTCCCAGATTCTTATGCAGGGAGCAATTCATGCCAGGGAGTATATGACGCCTCTGGTGATGATGAGCCAGTTGGAATATGCCCTGGCCTTTTACGATACGGGACACTATAATTATAAATCGATTGCCGATATGCTTAAGAAAGTGGCCATTCATTTTGTACCCATGACGAATCCCGACGGCGTATCCTTGAGCCAGTTTGGAATCGATGCCATACGCTCCGATGCGCTGAAACAGGTCATAAGAGACTGCTATTCACGGGATGTGAATCTGAAAAGAACCGCGGATTCATTCGAAACGTACTTAACGAAGTGGAAAGCAAACGCCGGCGGCGTGGACTTAAATTACAATTTTCCATACGGCTGGGATGAACTGGCCACAAAGCTGACGGAGCCTTCCTCTGCGAGCTACAAGGGCCCGGCTCCTTTCTCCGAACCAGAGAGCCAGGCACTGGCGAAACTGGCTGACCAGTATCCGTGGGCTATCACAGTCAGCTACCACTCCCAGGGCCAGGTCATCTACTGGACTACAAGCAGTAATGGAGCGGAGATGGCCTCCAATACGCTGGCCGAGGCCGTTTCGGTCATGACCGGCTACCGCATGGACTCCAGTGACGGCAAAGGAGGCTTCAAAGACTGGATGCAGTCGAGAAGCGGCGCAGTCCCCGGCGTAACACTGGAAGTCGGAAAAACACCGTGCCCCGTTCCGTTTTCAGAGTTTCCTCAGGTGTGGAAACAGAATAAGGGAGTCTGGGTGCAGGTTCTCGATTACGTTGTCCGGCGTATCTGATCCGCCATACAGAATCCCAGGCCATTTCAATAAAGAGGCCTGGGATTCCCCATAAACTACCGTCCTATACCTCTGATAATTTTGTTTTTCAGAATCCCAATACAGATAATATCTCCGCCAGCGGCTTACGTTCCTTCACCGCCCCCATATACGATTCAGCAGATCCCGGTAAGTTGGAACTTGTCTGATACAGCAGGTGATATAAGAATCTTCTTCCCGTGAACCATCGATATAAAGAAACGCACAGACAGGATCCTCTGTTTTCTCCAAAACCATCCGTTTTAACTTATCCTTAAAATCTTCCTCGGCAGAAGCTTCTGCCTGTGTCATTTCCACATCACGAAGTGTTCCTTTCCTATAAGATATTTTGCAGGAGGTCAATATAAAAATAACCAACACCACCCCCCATTGGGAACATCTTCTTACAAGCAACCATCCCTCTCCCCATCACTTATGATACGGCTCTCCGTTCATAATCCGGTAACCTCTGTATATCTGTTCCAGGAGAATCACCCGCATCAGCTGGTGCGGAAATGTCATCCGGGAAAAACTCAGCAGATAATCAGCCCGGTCGAGAACCCGCCTCGACAGCCCCAGGGAGCCGCCGATGACGAACACGATCTGGCTGGTTCCCGATACGCCCAGCGAGGCAATTTTCTCTGACAGTTCCACGGAATCCAGCATCTTACCCTCGATCGCCAGGGCGATCACGCAGGCGCCATCCCTGATACTGGCCAGAATCCGGTCCCCCTCCTTCTCCTTGATCTGAGTCTCCAGCGCTTCCCCGGCATTGTCCGGGGTCTTCTCATCCGCCACCTGGATAATCTCCAGTTTACAGTACCGGCTCAGCCGTTTGCTGTACTCCTCGATTGCGGCGGTGTAATATTTTTCTTTTATCTTTCCAACTGTGACCAGCGTTATCTTCATGCATCTTCCTCTTACTGTTTGACTGCCCGGCTATCCGGCAGGTTCTTCTTCATCGCCTCAAGAACTCTGCCCGCCACCTGCGCCGCGGATTTCTTCCGCTGGGTTTTCACCCGTTTTACCACTTTTCCGTCCGGCTTCCGGCTGATTCCGTAGGTGATCCTTAAGAATTCCTCCACCTCGTTCCAGGCCTCCCGGCTCTCCGGAATTAAGTCCAGCCCCATCTGGAATACATGGAACATTCCCTCATAGACGGATAAACGGCGGCGTACGCCCGCCTGCTTCAGCTTATCCGCAACTCCCAGCGTATCGCTTAAAAGAACCTCATAGCTTCCCACCTGCATGAGCACCGGCGGAAAACCCTGAAAATCTCCGAACAACGGCGACAGATACGGATTCTTCGGATCGGCATCTCCGATATAGGAAGAATGAAACAGCATATTGTCGGTGGAATTACCAAAGAGCGGATCCGTCTCGTAATTATCCGTGTAGCTGGCGCCGCTGTTGGTCATATCGGCCCAGGGGGACATGGTGATAATTCCTCCCGGCAGAGGAAGCCTGTTGTCTCTCAGATACATGGCCAGGGCCAAAGCGAGTCCGCCGCCCGCGGAATCTCCCGCTACGATAATATGATCCGGTTCGTACTCCTTTTCCTGGATCAGCCATTTGTAGGCGTAAACCGCATCCTCTAAGGCAGCCGGATATGGATACTCCGGAGCCACCCGGTAATCGATCGTGAGCACATCGCCGCCGAAGCTCAGCTTGGAGTACCGCACCGCAAATTTCCGGTATATATTCTTCATGGGACCGATATAGCCGCCGCCGTGCAGCTGCAGAATCACACGCCCCGTAAAGATCCCTTCCGGCCGTAAATACTCCATCGGAAACTGTTCCGTCTCCACGATTTCATACTCATAACCGGCAGGACAGATCCATGCCGGCTCCACCGGATTCTTTCTCAGCTCTCCGCTCTGAATCGGCTGCTTTAAGGATGTCTCCATCACGTTCTGCATCATGTCGCGTACAAGATTTCCCCGAACACTCACTCGTTTATCTCTCATCTGTTTTATCCTTTCTTTTCAGCCGTCTATCTGCTATGGCTCCGCCATTTACTCCTGACCCGGTTTTCTCTGTTTTTCCTCAATTCCAGACTCCGTTCCACCTTGATTCCAGACTCTGCTTCTCCTTGCGTCCTTCCTCTGTCCGCTCCGTCCTACAGATGAAATCTCCTTTTCAACTCCGTCTTCACGCTTCTGTCCCCCCACTTGATGGTGACAAACAGAATCGCGACGGTGACCACCACGGTTATGAGTGCCATCAGGGGGCGTGTCACCAGTCCGGCCGCCCATAAAATGACGGGAATAAAACTGAAAATGGTGATCGCAATCTGGTACATAAAGTAACTCTGCCAGTTCAACCGGTTTACTATAATCAAAAATACTACCGCAAGGTCCGCAAACAGCAGTGTGCTCGGAATGCCATAGTTCACCGACCAGCCCGCGTACCCCGTAGAATGGTCGATCATCACCAGAAGCACCTCCGCCGCTATGGTCTGCAGCACAATTTTAGAAGCCAGATTCGCGTGGCGCATAATCGAATACCTCAGAGTCAGCGCCACATAGACGATGCAGCCGATGGCGATCACTGACCACATGGATCCTGAGTACGTGGCGTAATTGACGATCCCCAGAATGGCCGCCACCGCGAACAGAATGATGTAAAAAGAGTTGACCACTTCCTTCCACTTCTTCGGATCGTACTGAATCCGCGGATACATCGCCTTATCATCCCGGGAATCCGGCACACCGTTGCTCTCCGTCTCCACGGGGACTCCCAGCTCCCTCAGAAAGCCGAAAAAGCGGTCCTGAAGCCTCGTATCCTGAAAGACCGAGGTAAATGTCACCACCACATGTTCGCCATACGCACACACGGCGCACTTCATGGGCTGACGCTTCGAGACACCTATCATAAGGTGAAAATGCTCGATCTCCTCCTCATACCCTTTCTCCACTTTGATCGGGCCGATATTGGAGAGTGTCATCGTATAGGCCCTGTCGTTTCTGCGGAAAATCACATTCAGCGCCCCCCATTTCATGAAGAGCGGAGCGATTCTTAAATACCATTTCTTTTCATTGGAAACATTGTAGGAGATCGTCTCTTCCAGCTTCTCCTTCGTAATATTTTCATCCATTTGGCGGCTTACCGCCTCCACCACCTCGGAAAATTCATGTTTTTTCCCGTCTGCCAGAAACTCCAGCAGCGTGACCGCGAAGAAATTGGCCATGGTCTCGGAATCGAAAAATGCACGTAAATTGATGGGCAGGCTGATCCCGATGGACCGGTCTCCGATTCCCGCATCCTCATACTCCAGATAAATCGCCCAGATCAGGGCAGCGGCAAGAAATTTCGTGATGCTTACGCCGTAAGACTTGCCGGCCTTTTTCAGTTCCGCAAGATTTACATAACCATGCAGTACACTCTCCTCATCGAGAGGAAGCGGATCTCCACTTATATGGAATGCCTTCCGTGTGCTGTATTTTCTGCGGGCAACCTCTTTGTAGTTGCGTACATAGCTGTCCTCCACGTTCATGGAGACATCGGACGATATCTTCTGCGGAGCCGGATGGCCGGTCCTGCCGTCGCGGGTCAAATCCAGGTACCGGTAAACCAGCGCCTTCAGGAAATTGACTGCTCCCAACCCATCCGTTACCGCGTGAAACACCTCCAGATTGATCCGTTTCTCATAGTAGCTGACCCGGAACAGATAGTATGGGCTGGTGCGCGGATCAATGTACTTGCACGGATACGTGGTTTCCCGCTCGATCACCGGCATCCGTTTATTCGATTCAAAATAGTACCAGAAAAAACCGCGTCTCAGCCTCACCGCAAAGCCATCGAACTGAGGCAGTATCTCCTCCAGCGCACGCTGAAGCGTTCCAGGAACTACCTCTTCCTTTAGTGTTGCCGAAATCCTGTATACATTACTCAGATGTTCATTGGCAATGACCGGAAATATCTTCGCCGTATTGTCAAGACGTCTCCATCTCTCCCCCTGTGGACTCTTCTTCATCGTCGAACCCCTATCCTTTCCAACTGTCAAACTTTCCTGAAATGTCAAAGGTAAATGGCCGTTACCGTTCACAGCCCTGTTTCTAAAATTCCAGAAGCATATCGTACCAGACAGCTCCGCCATGTACCGACCCGGATATCCCCAGACTTCGGTAGCCGAATTTCTCATAGTAGTGGATCAGACGGTCCTTGCAGGTCAGGATCATGCCCTTTTTTCCCCGCGCCTTCGCCGTTTGAATCAAGTGATTCATCAGATCAGCCGCGACTCCCTGCCTCCGGTATTCCGGAATCACGTCGAGCCCGAAAATGCTCTGATACATCCCGTCCGCCCGGTGGAGTCCGCTGTCCTCAAACATCTCATCCCGTATGGTTCTCTCATCCGTTACACAGCCGTTAATAAAGCCAATGATTTTCCCGCTCTCATTCTCTGCCACAAGAAAGCTTTCCGGAAATGTTTCGATCCGATTTCGAAAAGACTCTCCCGTCGCGGCCTCTGCCGCCGGAAAGCATAAAGCTTCCACCTCTGTGACCTGATCCAGATCCTCTGCTTTCACATTTCTTATTGTATATACCATCTCTCTGACCTCTTCTCATCCTTCACATTTCGCCGCCGCACCCTCCCGGCGGATGAAAGAAAAGGCGGAATCTGCGGCGTCAGACCTGCAGATATCCTCCTCTTCCATCGTTTCTTCCATCATCTCTTCTTTACTGGGCGCGGAAATAGTATCCGACGCCCCATTTCGTATGAACATATTTGGGATCGCTGGGGCTTGGCTCGATCTTCTCACGGAGACGCCTTACATGGACGTCCACGGTTCTGACATCGCCGGAATCCATGGCCTTGTTGCCCCACACGTACGTAAGCAGCTGTTCCCGGCTGTAGACCTTGTTCGGATTACAGGCCAGAAGCTCCAGCAGATCGAACTCCTTGGCTGTTAAATTAATCTCTTTTTCACCGATAAAGACGCGGCGGCTGTCGCGGTCCAGCTTTAAATCACCGGAGGTCACCACATTGGACTCGGCCCGGCTTTCCCGTCTGCTTTTCTTCGTATTTCTCCGCATAATCGCCTTGATTCTGGCCTTTACCTCCAGAATATTAAACGGTTTCGTTATATAGTCATCGGCGCCGTACTCCAGCCCCAGAATCTTATCCATGTCGTTGCCCTTTGCCGTCAGCATGATGATCGGCATCTCGGAAAACTCCCGGATGGCCTGGCAGACCTCATAACCGTCAAACTTCGGCAGCATCACATCGAGGAGCACCACATCATATTCCTTCTGCTTCGCTAAATTAATGGCTTCCTCTCCGTCATAGGCGCAGTCCACTTCCATGTTGTCCTGCTCCAGACTGAACCGGATTCCCTTCACAATCAGTTTCTCATCATCCACTACTAAAATACGAGCCATGTCACACCTCTGTCTTCCACTCACACTGTTATGTCATCTTTAATCTTTTCAAATGCTGCATTCTTAATACCGGATATCTTCTTGATATCCTCAATCTTCTGAAACCCGCCATGGCTTTCCCGATAAGCGATGATATCATCGGCTTTTGCTTCTCCGATCCCCTTTAAGGTCATCAGTTCTTCCCTGGTGGCCGTATTCAAATTCACTTTCTCTTTTGCCGCGCTGCCGACCGGCTCACTTCCGGATCCGGCTGCGGCCATGCCCGGTACCATAACGCCGCCGCCCATGCTGCCGCTTCCGCTGGCGGAATCAATCCCGTAGCGTTCCGCCCCTTCCATGGATTCTCCATCCGGAACCACAATCTTCATGCCGTCACTGACAATCTGTGCCATGTTCAAATACTGCTGTGCCGCGCGTTCCGTAAATCCGCCGGCCCGCTCCACAACCTGGAAAATTCTGCTTCCCTCTTCCATCTCATAGACGCCCGGCAAAAGGACTTCCCCGCAGATATGTACGTAGCAGACCGCTGCCGTTGTACTTTCAGAAACCGGAGTCTGTAATACTTCTGACGTCTCTGATGTCTCTGACGCCTCACCGGATCCTTTATCATCCGGCCCGCTTTTTTCCTCCGGCATCTCTTCTCCCCGGCTCATCTCTGTGTCACCGGAGCCGCTCAAAACCGACAGTTCTCCGGATTCCCATCCGCCCTGTCGTCCATCACAGCTGCAGCATATGCATGCAGCCAACACGCATATGAGTATGACAGCCGTTTTTACTGCCTGATATCTATATTTCATGATATCCCTCCTCTTTTCTCAGGGAATGGATACCATCTTCAGCCTATGATACTATTCTACAAAAAGATACCAGTAAATACAAGCACTATTTCCAAGTTTAAGAGAAAGGTTCCGCCGGGCAGGAAGAGGCACGGGACAGTAGCACACGCCAGAGGGCGGGACGGGCATATCGGAGTTTTTTGAGCAGAAGCCCGCGGACAGCAGAAAAACCGTCTGACAGCCAGAGGTGCCGGACGGTTTTTCTGCGTAACTTTGTTAATTAAATATGATAATACCGATCACAGCTACCACCGCGCCAATCAGCTTTTTCCATTCAAATCCGGTTTTTTCCACACCGAACAGTCCAAACAGTTCGATTCCGTACGCCACGATGATCTGGGATATAACGATGATAAGCGCAGCCTTCGCAGGCCCCAGTGACCCCATACTGCGCACTACGGTATATGTGATAAAGGCGCCGATAATTCCGCCCAGAAGCATGTATTTCGGCTCCACCTGGAGAATCCCCGAAATATTTTCCCTTCCTGAAAAATACCAGATGACAACACAGGTGATAAATGCAGTAAGCTGCACCCAGCCGGCAGATACCCATATGCTGGTCTGCTTCGTAACCCCAGTATTCAAAACTCCCTGGATGCTCATCAGCGCTCCTGAAATCAATGCTATGATAAAGCCTGTCATAGAATAACCTCCAAATCTGTCATGCATTTCTAATCTTTCCTTTATCATGCGCAGAATTGGAACTTCTATTCATACTTATACCAGTGTATCATCCTTTAAAAGATCCATTAAATTTCCCTTACAGATTTTCATGGCTCCAACCGTATAGGCCAGCCCGACAAAAAACATAACGAACGCAGTAAACATTAAGACAGGAACAACCGGAGCTTTCTTAAGGTAGTCCGTCAGAGAGATTCCGCTGGCATTCACAGCCATCAGTACCAGAGGAATATTGACCAGAAGGCTGAACAGCAGAGGATTAAATGTAACAATAAGCGATTCTGTCAGCAGTATTTTTTTCACGCCGCGATAGGAGAGACCAACTGACATATACCTTGCAAACTCCTTTTTTCTCTGGCATATCTGCCCCAGCGCAACAGAAAATACATTGGACAAACCAATACTGGAAAACAGAACCGCCAGAAATCCCATAAAAAGCCGCAGGCCATCCCGTTTGATACGTTCCGTGCGTTCTTCCTCCAGACGGCTGTCCAGCGTATAATGCTTTTTTCCGGTAAGCAGTGTCCTGATATTGGAAAGCACTTCGTCATTATTCTGCTCCGATACGGTTTTTATGTTGAAATACACAGACCTGGAAGGAAATTGGTTTTTCAGCTTTTTATAATCGTATTCCGATATCACCAGCGTCAATGCATACTGCTGCAGCTGCTCTTTCCAGTCCGGAAGTGTCTCTGTAAACAGAGCAATGGTTACCGGAATCCCACCGTTTTTCCCTGAACCGTCATTCAGTATCAGTGTGACCGGGTGATCCTCCTTCAGAAATGGTATATATGCCTTATTCCTCCAGTCGCTGTTTACGCTGTCCCAGATTAAATTGACCGCCACAGCCTGCTGCTGTGCCAAAGCCGGGTCCGCCGTATTGCCGTAATATTCTGCAAAACTTTCATGATCCAGTACATAGACTGGTATATCCACCAGATAATTGCCGTCGTCACTCTTTTTAATCTGGTCATTGAGATTCCCGATCCCGGTCTCCTTTAGTTGGCTGCTGAATAATTCCTCCGGAAGAGTCGCCTGCGCCTTAAGCCTTCGGTAGGTCAGACAGCTTTTTACTCCATCTATTTTTGTAATTTCATCGGTAAGACCGCTGTCAGGCACCTCACTCTCGTCGATGCTTAACAGAAAATCCCATTTGTCGCGGTACTGATTAAAATACGTATCCTCTGTAAATATTCCGGATATCGTCTCAAGATTTAAGAAACTGATAAAGGCCAGAAAAGAAAGACCAAGAGACAGCGTAGTCGTGCGAAATGCCTTCCTTCTCGCATAAATGGATTTTCTCGCCAGTTCGCCGCAGCAGCCAAATAATGCCGAGAAAATACGGAACTGACGCATTCGCTCCACTGGTGCTTCTGTACCGTATTGTATTGCCTCCAGCGGTGATATCAGGCTCAGCTTCCTGGCGGGGATCCACGCAGAAAGCCTTACAGTAAGATAAGAAAATACAATGGCCCCTGCCGAAAGAGCGGGCCGGTACCGAAACCATAAGTCATATTCTCTAAAACTGTCTCCTATTACATAAAAAAACCTCCATACCCCATAGCTGAGCCCGACACCGGCCAGGGTTCCCACCGCCAGCGGAACCAGCGAAAGTATCACGGCTTCACTAACCAGCACCGATTTAATCTGTGACGGCGTTGCGCCTACACTCTGCAGGATGCCCAACTGATGTATCCTGGCATTCATCGTCACTTCGAATGCATTATGAAGCATCAGAATCAAAGAGGTGCTCGCAAGAATCAGAATAAACAAATACGCAAGAATCAGCGGAGTAACCGCCTCATCTGCCGATCCTGTCTGCAGAAAAATCTGGTATTTCTGATCCATCCACAGGTTATAAAAGAATACGCTGAGAAACGAGAGCAGCATGGAAGCGAGGAGTGCGGACGCCATGATAAAAATACTGGCTGCCTTATTATGCTTCATATAATGGACCGAATATATTCTCCACATACCATACCTCCTTACCGGATTTTCTCATCCGAAGCAATTTTCCCGTCTTCCAGGCGGATCAGCCTGTCCGCCTGCAAAGCGATATTCTCATCGTGGGTAATGAGAATCAGCGTCTGTCCATACTTCCGGTTGGAATATTTCAGCAGCTCCGTAATCTCCTGGCTGTTTTTGCTGTCCAGATTCCCCGTGGGCTCGTCTGCCAGTACCAGCGCGGGAGCATTAATTAAGGCGCGTCCAATGGACACCCGCTGCTGCTGGCCGCCGGAAAGCTGCCTGGGCAGATGGTTTCTTCTGTCCTCCAGTCCCAGAACCTCAAGCAACTCCTCAAGCCTCTCCTCATTCACCTTCTGCCCGTCCAGTTTCAGCGGGAGCACCATATTTTCCACCACATTAAGGACAGGGATCAAGTTGTAAAACTGGTAAATAAGCCCTACCTGTCTGCGTCTGAATATAGCCAGTTCTTCCTGGTTCTTTGTATAAACCGATTTTCCGTCAACGTAAATTTCTCCGGATGAGGGCCTGTCTACGCCGCCAATTAAATGAAGCAGCGTAGATTTCCCTGAACCCGATTGTCCAACTATAGCGACAAATTCCCCTTTCTGCACAGACAAGGACAGGTTCTGCAAAGCATCTACCCGGCTCTCGTCTTTCCCATACACCTTGCATAGCTTCTCTATTCTTAAAATCTCCATGGCGTTCCTCCTTACTTTTTCCGATAGTATACCATGACCCCGGTGACGCGTCCGTGACTGTTTCATTACAATTTTGTCACTGAATGATTCTCCCGGCAATCGAAAAGGGAGCTGTTCAGACAGCCCCCTTATAGAAACGAATTGTGAATTTGGCCCCGCCCTCCCTGCGGTTTTCCGCCTGAATCGTGCCGTTCTGCCGATGAACAATCATACGTGAAAGTGCAAGCCCGATTCCGACATGATCCGTACCGGAATCTTTTCCCCTGTAGAAGCGCTCAAAAAGATGGGGAATATCCTCCGAAGCAATGCCTGGTCCTGAATCAGCAATCACAAGTTCTGTATAGACCGGATTTTCGTCTCCATAGATTTCCAGCTTTCCCCTCTCAGGCATGTGCTCCACACAGTTCTTAATCACGTTTCCCACCGCCTCAGCGGACCAGTGTAAGTCCCCTGTAAATCCTGTGTTCTCCTTTATGGAGACTTCGCACGTGATCTCTTTTAAATCTATCAGGATATCCACCGGGCTTAATGCTTGTTCCACCACCTCTGCGGCGAAAATCCGTTCACACTGAACAACAGCCGTTCCGGACTCCAGCCTGGCCATTTTTAACAGAGAAGCGATCAGCCACTCCGTCCGTGACAGCAGCCCAATGACTTCCCCGACGTATTTCCGTCTCTCCTCCGAAGTCAGTTCTTCCCGCTGCAGCCTTGGTACAATCATGCGTATCGAAGTCAGAGGAGTTCTGATCTGATGCGAAATATCCGCCAGGGAATCGCTCAAATATCTCGTCTCCTGCTCCAGAGCATCCGCCTGCTCCTTCAACCGCAGGGTTACCTTATAGATTTCACTTGTCAGGAGGGCCAGTTCTCCCTCCTTATCCGGAATCAGATCCATATGGTAATCACCATGCAGAATCCGGTCCATCTGGTAATTTAACTCCGAAACAGTATCGTATCTCTTTTTCGTAAATGCCAGGTACCTTACAGCGCAGACCATACTTACGAAAAGAACATACACTGCAAAGACTGGGTGAAACAGTGCAGCACCAGCCGCAGCAGCCAGCGTAAAAAAGAACTGGAAACGAAAAACTTCTTTTACCTCCGGATTTCTCAGCAGTCCCATATCAGTCCCCCAACCTGTAGCCCAGCCCGCGAACCGTCTTTATAATGGCCGGATTTGATGCGTCCGTCTCTATCTTATCACGAAGCCGTTTGATATTAACGGTCAGTGTATTATCATTCACATAATCCCCGGCAATATCCCATAGTTCCTCAAGCAGCCGCCCCCGCGACAGCACCTGGCCGGGATGGTTTAAAAAGACCAGCAGCAGCCGATATTCCAAAGCAGAAAGCAGAATGTCCTTTCCACTTTTGCTGACGGAAGCTTTTACCGCATCCACCCTCAAATCTGATATTTGAAATACCGCCGGGCTCTTCCCATACCTTCTAAGAGCATTCTTAATCCTCGAGACCAGCTCCAGCGGCTTAAACGGCTTGGATACATAGTCATCCGCCCCTAAATCAAACCCAGTCACTATACTCGCTTCATCACCCATAGCTGTCAGAAAAATCACGGGAATATCCCCTTTTCGTTTTATCACATTGCAGAGAGAATATCCATTTCCATCCGGCAGTGCAACATCCAGCAATACCAGATCAAAATTTCCCCTCTCGATCGCCTCCAGTGCGGCCTTCCGTCCAGACGCAGAAAAAGATACAAATCCCTCTTCTCTCAACAGGATGATCAGATTTTTCACAATCTCAGTATCATCTTCCACAATTAGAATTCTGCTCATTCTCTCCACTCCCTCTGTCAGATTTTTTATGCTACTGTCTATTGTACCATGGAGGGTAGGATTTGTCCCCTTTCATTCTGCTTGACACTTTACGTATTTTACGATATACTCACACACGTAAAATAAAACAGAAAAAGACACGCTAGGGGAGCCAATTGGCTGAGAATGGAATTTTTCACATGACCCTCACTACTTGAACCGGATAATGCCGGCGTAAGGAAGCAGTATGATTCATACTTCATCAAAAGTAGTCCCCTCCTGTGTGTAAACAAAGGAGGATTTTTTTATGTCATTTTTCTTAACCTACGCAGCAGACAGCGAAGAGTATCTGCTGAAGCCCGCCGGCTATGGCCTGCTCATCATTTTACTGGCCGCACTGTTATTTGTCATCTATAAGCTGGGGAAAGTATCCCTTAAGACGCAGAAGATGCAGACGAAACAGCTTGTTTACTGTTCCGCAGCCATGGCTCTCGCAGTTGTGACTTCCTACATTAAGGTGGCGTCCCTGCCCTTCGGCGGCTCCATCACCTTATTTTCCATGATGTTTATCTGCCTGATCGGTTACATCTACGGGGCCAAAACCGGCCTGATCACCGGAATGGCCTACGGAATCCTGCAGTTCCTCATCGAACCGTATATCTTCGCTCCGCTTCAGGTGCTTCTCGACTACCCGATGGCCTTCGCCGGACTGGGGCTGGCCGGGCTTTTCAGTTCGAAAAAGCATGGTCTGATCATAGGCTATCTCTTCGGTATCTTCAGCCGTTATATCTGCCATGTGCTCTCCGGCTACATATTTTTTGCCGCTTATGCACCGGAAGGTATGAACCCATTTTTATACACGCTGGGATATAATGCCACCTACATCGTGCCGGAAGCAATCGCAACTGTTGTCATTCTCAGCCTGCCGCCAGTGGCAAAGGCAATCGCGCAGGTGAAAAAGCAGGCAATCAGTTCTTAAACCGGTTCTATTTATATTATTAAAAAAAGAAGGTAAGAGGGCTGCGTCGTTCGGCACAGCCCTCTTACCTTCTTTTATCTCATCTTTTCTTACTATGCTAATTGCTGCAGCTTCTCACTGTGTTTCGAAATCACCTTCTTCATGATTTCTACATCAGCCTCCAGAGCTGATATTTTTGCTGATTCGCTTTCATAACGTATAGCAGCAGGAACATAGTTTTCTGCTAACAGCCTTAGCTGTGGTTTGATATCATTCTCTATGTCCAGTTTAATATTCTGAATGTCATTTTATATTTTTCATTCACCCTTTTCCCGCTGCCGCCATCACCAGATGCTTCGCAAGCACGGCCGTCGTTACCGCACCGATACCTCCCGGAACCGGCGTCGCCATGGAAGCGGTTCCCTCCAGCGTCTCGAAATCCACATCTCCGCAGAGTTTTCCGTTCTCATCCACATTGATGCCCACATCGATCACCACCGCGTCTTTTCCCACGCTCTCTTTATCAAGCATCTTCGCCCGGCCCGCTGCCGCCACCAGAATCTCGGCGTTCCGGCAGGTCTCTTTTAGATTCACGGTCCGTGTGTGGCAGATGGTAACCGTGGCATTTTCTTTCAACAGAAGCATGGACAGCGGTTTCCCGACGACCATGCTGCGGCCCACGATCACCGCCCGCTTTCCGCTGATCGGGATCTCAAAGGCTTTTAATGTCTCCACCACCGCCTCCGCGGTACATGGCGCATACCCCGAGCTGTCCCCGGCAAACACCTTGGCGATATTTTCCGGTGATATTCCGTCTAAATCCTTTTCCGGATCGATCATGCGCTCAATTTCTCTCTCGTGGATCTGCTTCGGCAGCGGACGGAGCAGGAGAATCCCATCGACCTCCGGATCCCCGTTGATCTTCTGAAACTCCGCCTTAAACGCCTCATCACCAATGTCCGCAGGATAGGCATAGACTTCAGCGGAAAGGCCAAATGCCGCCATCTTCTTCACCGCCCCCCGCTCATACGATAAATCGTCCGGATTCTGACCCACACGGACGATGGCAAGCTTCGGTATCCTGCCGCCGCACTGTTTCAGCATCTCTGCTGTCTGTTCCTTTATCTTTGCAGAAACCTCTGCACCCTTTAATGTAATCATCCGTTCAATCCTCTCATTTCACGCTCTGTCAGTCTGTATCTTCCTCTTCTGGCGGCACGTCTCAGCGCAGCGCGTTTTCCACCTTCTGATAGACCGCATCCGCCGCTGCTGTCCCGGAGCGCATCATCTCGTCTGCCTGCCCGTTTAGTTCCTCTGCCTTCTCCCTGTCTTTCATGGATTTCGTATTGATCCATACGTTCATGACCGCGCCGGTTAAGGCCGTTCGGATAAACTGTACGCCCACGCCCACGTCGCTGACCGCCATCCGGCTCCCCTTTTCCGCCAGAATGTCCATGATAACCAGAGCCTTCTGCGCATCTTCCATCACGTGGAGCGGAACGAGACTTGCCGTCAGGAGATGGCCCTCCAGCACCTCGGCCTTTCGCTTTTTTTCCTCATCCGTAGTACCTGGCAGACCGTAGGCTGCCGCCAGAGGTGCGAACACCCGCGCATCCTCGTCGGCCAGATGAAGAAACTCTGCTTTCAGAGTTTCCAGCTGCTCTAAAAGCTCCTTCATCTCCTCTTCCACGTCCGCATATTTTTTCTTGCCAAGAGTCAGATTAATCACCATCTGCCCCAAAGATACCCCTGCTGCACCGCCCAGTGCAGCCGCACCGCCGCCGCCGGGAGTCGGTTTCTTCGATGATAATTCCGCCAGAAATTCTTCTGTCACCATTTCCTTTATCATAATTTCCTCCATTCGTGAGTGCTTCACCAAGTGTTTCCAGTATACCATAATCAGGAAATTCGTGAAAGGCTATTTTTCCATGCTCTCATTTAGAGACGTAATCCACGCTTCGATCGCCTCCGCCAGGATATACTGCTGCTGCAAAACGGCCATGCCAGTCTCCGGTATCCCCGGCGCATTTCCCTTTCGGTCAATATTCTCTTCCAGATACGCCTTCAGAATCTTCACATTGCCCTCGATCCTGTTCAGGCACTCCTGCTGTTTTTCCTGAGACAGGCTGGTTAAATTTACGATTACCGCATTGAAATCCAGAAATATATGGATCGGGCCGGACGCGATCTCCAGCATGAGCTTTTCAAATTCCCGCTCTCCGGCTTCGGTCAGGGTATAGACCGCCTTCTCCGCCATTTTCCCCTCTTTCACCATGCTGCTCTGGATATAGCCCTTCTCTTCCAGCTGAATTACTTTTTTATAGATGGAAGGCGTACTGATTTTCACCCACCGCGAGATGTTGCGGTATTCCACCAGCTTCTGAATATCATAGGCACTTAGGGATTCCTTCTTCAGAATTCCCAATACGATCAGATCTATTGTCGCCATCATGTCCTCCTTATTTCCGCTTGACATATACTATAAATTATAGTACTATGGCTTCACGGCCGTATTTACTATACTTTATAGTACTATATTTTACATTTTGTGTCAACAGAAGGGAGAATGAAACATGAATGAACGTAACAGTAAAATGGAACTGCCTGGCAGCGCGCCAATACCGAAAGCGCTTTTAGCAATGGGTCTTCCCACCATGATCGGCATGATGATCAATGCGCTTTACAATCTGGTGGACGCCTACTTTGTCGGAGGGCTGGGAACCAGCCAGATGGGGGCGATCTCTGTCGCATTTCCCCTGGGACAGATTGTCGTGGGACTGGGCCTGCTATTTGGAAATGGCGCCGCCTCCTATATCTCCCGATTGCCGGTACTGCGCTGCGTAATTAATTGTGAATAGAGTGCCTGATATCTGCGTCAGAGGCGTGTCTGCGAAGCGACGGCGCAGCGGGTCCTGCGACTAGCTTCGCAGGCGCGGCTCTGGCGTAGATAGCGGGTGCTCTATCACAGTTAATTGCGCAGCACAGTGCCGGGGTCACGGGGAAACGGAGACTGCGGACCGGGTTGCCAGCACGGCGCTTTACAGCAGCATCTCCGTCGGCGCAGTCATAATTATCTGCACCCTCCTCTTTCTAAGACCGATCCTGCGGCTCCTGGGCGCCACGGAAAGCATTCTTCCCTATGCGGAAATCTACGCGGGTATTTACGTCGTCTCGTCCATCTTCAATATTTTCAATGTCACCATGAACAATATCGTAACCAGCGAGGGGGCTGCAAAGACCACGATGTGTGCGCTTCTGACAGGCGCTGTGTTAAATATGGTTCTGGATCCGGTTTTCATCTACGTCTTACACCTGGGAGTCGCCGGCGCCGCAATTGCCACAGCCATCTCCCAGATCGTTTCCACGGCAGTTTATCTCTGCTATGTGTTCAGAAAAAAGAGTGTCTTCAGCTTCAGCATAAAAAAGTGCTGCTTCTCATCGGAAATTATGTCCGAAGTCCTTAAAATCGGAATTCCCACACTGGTTTTCCAGCTGCTGACCAGCCTCTCTGTCGCCCTGATCAACTTAAAGGCAAGACCATACGGCGATTCCGTGATTGCCGGTATGGGAGCCGTAACGAGAATTATATCCATGGGAAGCCTGATGGTATTCGGCTTTCTGAAAGGCTTTCAGCCGATCGCCGGATACAGCTATGGGGCAAAAAAATATGACCGCCTCCATGAAGCGATCAGAACTTCTATATTATGGTCAACTATCTTCTGTGCGGTCTTCGGATTGGGGATGGCGCTCTGTTCCACGGCTGTCATCTCCCAGTTCACGAAAGGCGATGCGCAGATGATCGAGATCGGCCGGCGTTCGCTGGCGGCAAACGGTATTTCTTTTCTGCTCTTCGGTTTCTATACCGTCTATTCTTCCCTGTTCCTCTCTCTGGGGAAAGCGAAAGAAGGATTTATACTCGGTGCCTGCAGACAGGGAATCTGCTTTGTGCCTGTCATACTGCTTCTCCCATCTCTCTGTGGAATTAACGGCATTCTCTACGCCCAGCCAGCTGCAGATGTTATCTCTGCCATGATCACCGTGTTTATGGCGGTGCGGCTCCACAGGGAACTGAACGGAGCAAGGTCTTAGCTTTTATATCTTTACACAGAACAGAATGCCGGGAAGCCACAGAATTATTGGATTCCAGTGCCGCCGGCATTCTGCCCGTTCAAAATTCCTTGTCCTGCATGTGCATCAGAACGCTATTCCTTCAAATATCTTTCTGCCAGATCATCGAACTCCATCCTGCATTTTACCTTTCCGCACTCCGCAGCCATAGGGCCGAATACTTCCAGAGTCATTTTCGCCCGCTCCTTCCATGTGGCCGGATCGACGAAATCGATGGTCCTCATATTGTGAAGCCGGTCGGCCAGCGCAATTAAGACCACCCGCTCATCACAGCTTACGTATTTTTCAAATGCCCTGTATTCTTTCAGAATCTCATTCATAGCCGGTGTAACAGCCGGGTCAGACAGATACATTTCCGGCTCATCCGCCATTTCCCAGATATCATGAAGCAGACCGGCACAGACCGTGTCCTCATCGGCCCCCATGTCTGCCAGAATCAGTGCAGTGTTAAGGGGATGCGTCACATAGTCGTCACCCGAACGGCGTTTTTTTCCTTTATAGACCCGTTCGGCCAGTCCGTAAACGGCCTCCAGATGTTTTTTCTCATACTCCGTTCCGGCTTCGTCCAGCACATTAAGAAGCAGTGCATAAATTTCGTTTGGCAGTGCGTGAACCGGCGTTTCTCTCAGATAAAGTCCCATATTCTCCCAGTCTCCTTTCTCGAAAGCCTCTCCGACATGAAATGCACGGAGGAGTGCGGGAGAATACCCAAATTGTGCACGAAAGGCCCTGGTGAAGCCGCTGTGCGTCTCATAACCGTAATCCAGCGCGGTATCCAGGATTTTTCGCCCTTCCCGTATTTCCCTGGCCGCTCCGAACAGGCGCTGCTGTTTTACGTAGTCCATCAGGGTAACCCCCATCTCCGCCCGGAACATCCGGGAAAAATGGCAGGCCGAATACCCGAACTGTTCTGCCAGCCCCTGTACCGACAGCGGCTCCTTCGCATGCGACCGGATATATAATGCGCACTCCATAAGGATATCTTTCTGTCCCAACACTCTCACTTCCTTTTCTCGTTTCCCACGTGGTAGCTTTATTATACCCGATCGCTCCGGCCGGCGCTGTTCCGCGATTGCTGTATTTTTTTCAGTCCCTGTTCCTATTCCATTGATTTCCTGTTCTTCTTCTGATATACTCATCTCGGTTTCAGGAAGTTCTGCCTGGAAACCAAAAAACAAAGAGAATGGGACACGATTACAATGATTAAGAATTACGTATCACAACTAAAATCTGAATTTCAAAACTACACTGGCGCCGACTGCATGAAAGATCTGATGGCCGGGCTGACGGTTGCGGCGGTTGCACTGCCTCTGGCGCTTGCGTTCGGCGTGAGCAGCGGATCCACAGCCGCGGCCGGCCTCGTTACCGCCATTATTGCAGGTCTCGTCATCGGCGCACTTTCCGGTGGATATTACCAGATATCCGGTCCTACGGGCGCCATGGCCGCCATTTTAATTTCCATAATTGCCCGATACGGAATGCAGGGCGTTTTCACTGCGACACTGATCGCCGGGATTCTGCTGGTTCTGTGTGGGATCTTTCATATCGGCAGGCTGACAAGCTTCATTCCTGCACCTGTTATCACTGGCTTTACCTCCGGTATTGCCGTCATCATCGCACTGGGACAGATCGACAACTTCTTTGGAGTTACCTCCGAGGGCTCCAGCGCTGTCGTGAAACTCCTAAGCTATGGACATCTGGGCTTCCCTGTCAATATACAGGCGTCGGGCCTGGGACTCTTCGTTGTCCTGTTTATGGTTTTCTTTCCCAAAAAATGGAACGCGGTGGTTCCCGCCTCTTTTTTGAGCATTATTCTTGCAACCATTCTGTCCGTAAGCCTGAAGCTTGACATCCAGACTGTCGGCGCCATCCCGAAAACACTTTTTCTGGATACCCGGTTAGATTTAGCCGCCATTACGCCTGCAAATTTCAGCGGATTAATCGGACCAGCCGTCAGTATCGCCATGCTGGGAATGATTGAAAGTCTGCTGTGCGGAGCCAGCGCCGGCAAAATGGCAAATGTCAGGCTGAACAGCGACCAGGAGCTGGTAGCCCAGGGGATCGGCAATATCATCCTTCCGTTTTTCGGAGGAATCCCCGCCACAGCGGCCATCGCTCGTACCAGCGTCGCATTGAAATCCGGCGCCCGCACAAGGCTTACCGGTATCTTCCATGCGCTGGGACTCCTGGCCTTCATGTTTATCCTCGGACCCGTGATGGCAAAAATCCCGCTGTCCGCCCTCGCCGGCGTACTGATGGTCACCGCTTTCCGCATGAACGACTGGCAGGAAATCAAATATATATTCTCCCATCATTTCAAGGGAGCCGCCGCCAAATACATCATTACCATGGCTGCCACAATCGTATTTGACTTGACAACCGCAATCCTGATCGGCGTCGTCACCGCATTGGTTCTCCTCGTCAGCCGGCTGGCAAACATCGAGATAAATTATGAAAAGGTAGATATGGACCGGGTCCGCAGCACAGATGCGGCTCTTGCAAAGGAATATGCCAACGCAGTCGTCGCCTATCTGACCGGCGCTGTCATCTTTGCCAATACTCAGGCAATCGAAGAAATAGAGGCCTGTACGAAGGACTTTGACACAGTGCTGCTGTCCATGCGCGGCGTTTCCTATATGGATATCTCAGGAGCGATTGCTTTTATGCGCGTCCTGTCAGATTTGCAGGCAAAAGGAAAACGCATTCTTTTATGCGGCGTTCCAGGCAGCACAATGGATATGCTGAAACGCTCCGATATCTATGATATGATTGGTGAAGAGAACTTTTACTGGAGCGTGGAAAAAGCAATTTTACATAGGGAAGGCTTACATTGAGCCTTCCTTGTCTTTATGCTTTCTGTTCTCTCTGATTACTCCTTCCATTTCTCCTACCGCAAATAATGGGAGGTTAAGCAGCCTTTCTTCTGTGCGGTAATCTGCCATGGACACACGCAGGGCCAGTTCCGGCAAAAATTTCTCCCTGTATGTTTTCAGACTCTTTGCCCTTAAATTAACTTCTGCTTTCACTTCCAACGGCACAACGGTTTCTCCATTATCGACCAGAAAATCGATTTCACAGGAACCACGATCATTTGTATAGTAGTAAATATTCAAATCCGGAATCGCTGCAAGCTGCTGCATTACATACTGTTCGGTCAAAGCACCTTTAAACTCTGCAAACAACTCATTTCCGTCAAGCAGGGTTCTCTGCCCCAGACCAGTCATACAGCCCAGCAGACCTACATCTAAAATAAAAAGCTTAAATGCCTTCAAATCCTCATAGGCCTTCAGTGGAAGACCGGGCTTTGTGACACGGCTCACTTTATGAATAAGGCCGCAGTCAGAAAGCCACATAATCGCAGTTTCATAATCTTTTGCCCGCCCTCCCTCCCGGACAAGCCCATAAACAAATTTTTTATTTTCTTTTGCCAGCTGAGACGGTATGCTGTTCCAGATCATACGGATTTTGGGCACAATTTCATTGGGTGCGTGTTTGGAAAAGTCCTGTTCATAAGCAGTCAGAATACGCTGCTGCACCCTTCTCACCTCACTAAAATCCTTATTTTCGGAAAAATGTAAAACGGCCTCAGGCATTCCGCCCACAAAATAATAATACTTCAGGGCATCAATAAAAGTCTGCCTAAATGCTGTAATCATAGAAAAATCATGAGAGGACAGCAATTCGGCAAAACGGCCGCTGCCCTCTGCCATTAAAAATTCTTTAAATGACAGCGGATACAGTTTTAGAAAATCCACTTTACCTACCGGAAATGATGTTCCGCCGTGTAATGCGATTCCCAGCAAAGAACCTGCGCAGATAATGTGGTACTGTGGTGCGTTTTCACAGAAATATTTGAGGCTGGCGAGGGCCTTCGGAACTTCCTGTATTTCATCAAAGATAAGCAATGTATTAGATGGTTCTATCTTTCTTCCGGCATAAAGTTCCAGCCCCATTATCAGACGGTCTGTATTTAAATCATCTGCAAATAACGCCGCCATTCTGGAGTTAGAATCAAAGTTAATGTAGACGGTATCCTGATAAGCCTCTTTTCCAAATTCTTTCATCAGCCATGTTTTTCCAACCTGGCGCGCCCCCTCGATCACCAACGGCTTCCGGTATTTATTTTTTTTCCATTGATAAAGACTTTCTATTGCCTCACGGTACATAAGTTCCTCCTCTGAAAAATTCGTTATCTACTTATAAGTATACCCGTTTTTACAAAAAATGCAACGTAATATAGATATATTTAACATTTATATCAATGTATTTTTGAATATAATTACACTTTTTACAGTAATCTTTATAAGATTTTAATACCAAAAACAAAGGAATGGATACTTACCATAAAAATGAAACGTGATTGGCGAACACATACGTTTTGTGTCCGGTAATCACGTTTCATTTTCTTCTATTCCAACACAGCCGTCAGCCGTCTGACCATCTCATCCACATGCTCTCTCTCTATAATAAGCGGCGGTACAAATCGAATAATATTGCTTCCCGCGCTGATCAACACCAGTTTTTCTTCGAGAAGCGCCTTCTGTACGATGGGACCGACAGGCATTTGGAACTCCAGCCCCTGCATCAGCCCCCTGCCTCGGTGTCCGGTAATGCAGTCAAACTGTGCGGCCAGTTCTTCCAGCTTCTCCCACAGATAGCCGCCCACTAAATTCACATGCTCCACAATCCCGCGTTCTTCGAAAATACTTAACACCGCGCTGGCCGCCGCCGTTACCAGCGGATTTCCGCCGTAGGTGGTGCCGTGATCTCCCGGGACCATGGCCGAAGCCGCTTTTCCGGAAGCCAGGAACGCGCCCACCGGAACGCCGTTTCCCAGCGCCTTGGCCACCGTCATGACATCCGGCTTCACACCGTACTGCTGCCATGCGAACATGGAACCGGTACGTCCCATCCCGCACTGGATCTCATCGAGGATCAGCAGCATGTCGTGTTCATCACACAGCGCACGGACTCCCTTTAAGAATCCCTCTTCCGCAGGATAAATGCCTCCCTCGCCCTGAACAGTCTCCATAATAACCGCGCACGTATTCTCATGAATCAGTGCCTTCACGCTGTCCAGATCATTGAAATCAGCGAATCTGATCCCCGGGATCAGCGGCTTAAACGGCTCCTGGTAATGGTCATTTCCTGTGACAGACAAGGCACCCATGCTTCTTCCGTGGAAGGAATGGCGCATGGCAATGATCTCGTGGACACAGCCTTCCCCCCGCTTCTCTTCGGCCGCCTTATTGTAGGCATACCTTCTGGCGATTTTCAGAGCGCCCTCAATAGCCTCGGTCCCGCTGTTGGTAAAGAACACCTTATCCATGCCGGAAGCCGCCAGGAGCTTTTCTCCCGCTTCGATGGAAGGCACATTGTAAAATAAATTAGAGGTGTGCAGAAGCTTATCTACCTGGGCCTTCACCGCCTCATTGTACTGTTTATCGTTATATCCCAGTCCCATAACCGCGATGCCCGCTCCGAAATCGAGATATTCTTCCCCTTCCGTATCGTAAAGAAACACACCGTCCCCATGGTCAAAAATGACCGGATACCGGTTATACGTCTTATAAAATTCCTGTTCCGCTTTTTGAATGTATTCCTGTTTATTCGGCATGGTAATACCTCTCATCTCCCGAATTGATAATCGCAGTTCCAATTCCTTTATTTGTAAAGATCTCCAGCAGAAGGCAGTGCGGAATTCGTCCATCCATAATATGTACTCTGGAAACGCCCTGCTTCATGGCATCGATACAGTTCTGAAGCTTTGGAAGCATTCCTCCTCCAAGTGTTCCGCTGCTCACGAAATTCAGCGCCTCATCAATAGTCATTTCCGAAATTAAAGATTCCTTGTCCTCAAAATCTCTGTAAACGCCTTCCACATCCGTTAAAAATGCCAGCTTCTCCGCCTTCATGGCCGTCGCAATGGCGCAGGCCGCGTCGTCCGCATTGATATTGTACGTCTTAAATTCTTCGTCAAATCCCACCGGACAGATAATCGGCAGGAAATCCTTTTCCAGAAGGTCATAGATTATCTGCGGATCCACTCCGGTGATATCGCCCACATAACCGATATCCTCGCCGTCCGCGTATCTCTTTTTACACTGCAGCATCATGCCGTCCTTGCCGCTGATGCCGACCGCCTTCACGCCCAGCTCATTCACCAGCTGCACCAGGCTCTTGTTCACCCGGTTAAGCACCATCTCAGCGATTTCCATGGTCGGTTCGTCCGTCACACGCAGACCGTTAATAAACTGCGGCTCCATCCCCACTTTTCCGACCCATTTGCTGATTTCCTTGCCGCCGCCATGGACGATAATCGGTTTAAAACCTACCAGCTTTAACAGGACAACGTCCTGAATCACATGCTTCTTCAGTTCTTCATCCACCATGGCGCTTCCGCCGTATTTTACGACGATAATTTTCCTGTTAAAACGCTGAATATATGGAAGCGCCTCTATCAGGACTTCCGCCTTCTGCATGATGCTTTGATCTAGATCCATTTTTCTGCTCCTCCCAAATCGACTCCAAATTCTTTACCCAGATTTCCCATTCCTTCATTGATCTCTTCTCTTGAATACTGGTGTGCATCCAGAAATCCATCGCTGTATTCATTCAAATGAAGATAAAATGATGCCGCCATCTCAAAATACTCCGAGCTCTTGTCTTCCAGTTCATTGAGCAGGATATTCTCTGCCTCGTTAATCTGTCCTGCGTCCGCCATGGTGATCAGCTTCTTGTACAGATTATCAATTACTGTAAATTCCTCATCTTCCGGCAGAACGTAGTTGATATCGTCTTTTCCGAGAATAAGGCGGGCCAGAACTCTCGCCATATCCTTTATCATCCGCATTACGTAATCATCTTTTACAGCCATCGTTCGCTCTCTTTTCTATATTTTATCGATGCCTCTCTCTGACGTCTCTTTTCCCACATTTTTTTTTCGTAACCACTGTCACCGGCAGATTACCGCTGGTCAGGAACGGTAATCCGCGTTTATTTTCACATAGTCAAAGGTCAGATCGCACCCCCAAGCCGTCGCCGAACACGGTCCCATCTTGATATCGGCCGTGGCCGTCACTTCCGGTTCGGAGAGGATCTTTGTGGCCTCCTCCTCGCTGTAGGGAAGTGCGACTCCATTTTCAATGATCTGGAGTTTTCCCGCTGCGCTCTCGAAATATAGATCTACCTGCTCCGGGTCGAACTGGGCTCCGGAGTAGCCCATGGCGCAGAGAATCCTGCCCCAGTTTGCATCATGGCCGAAGATAGCGGCCTTTGTCAGGCTGGAGGTGATAACCGATTTAGCCAGCGTCACCGCCTGTTCCTTCGTCTCCGCTCCCACAATTTTCACTTCGAACAGGGCCGTACATCCTTCTCCATCGCCGGCCATCTTTTTGGCGAGCGTCTCATTGATGATGTTTAATGCCTTTACAAATGCCTCATAGTCTTCATTTTTCTCTGTAATCTCCGGATTCTCCGCCATTCCGTTGGCCAGCAGAAGCACGGTATCGTTGGTGGAGGTATCTCCGTCCACTGAGATCATGTTGTACGTGTCCTTGATATCCTCGCGGAGCGCCTCCGTCAGAAGCTCCTTCGATATGGCCAGATCCGTGGTCACAAAGCTCAGCATGGTACACATATTCGGGTGGATCATACCGGAGCCCTTGCACATACCGCCGATGGTCACCGTCTTTCCTCCCACCGAAAACTCCACAGCCACCTCTTTATTCACCGTATCGGTGGTCATAATCGCCTTCGATGCGGCGGTTCCGCCCTCCAGGGTATCGGAAAGCTTCGGAGCCATGGCTCTGATTCCAGCCGTAATCCGATCCATGGGAAGCTGCATGCCGATCACACCGGTAGAAGCCACGAGAACTGCATTTTCCGGTATTTGTAAAGTCTCCGCGGCCGCCTTCGCCGTCTCCAGACAGTATCCGTACCCTTCCGCTCCGGTACACGCATTGGCGATTCCCGCATTTACCACGATGGCCTGCGCATACGGGGAACCGGCTACGACCTCCTGATCCCATTTTACAGGAGCCGCCTTTACGATGTTCGTTGTAAATGTTCCCGCCGCCTTACACGGCTTCTCACTGTATATCATTGCCATGTCCATGCGTTCTTTATACTTGATTCCCGCAGCCGTCGATGCGGCCGAAAATCCCTTTGCAGCAGTTACGCCGCCGTCTATCTTCTTCATCCCTTAAATTCTCCTCTCCTTCATCTTATGGTTACTCAATAAATCTGGTAATATTTTCTTCATTCAAAGTGAAATCATAGTAATTCAAGTCTTCCCGGAACGTCCAGCCGACTTTTCTCCAGAATTTATTTCCGATTGTATTGGATTTAAATGCAATCAGGCTCACCTTGTTGATTCCTTCCGCCTTCAGCGCCTCCATGGCCGCCAGCGCCATCTGGTGGCCGATTCCGTGTTTTCTGTATTTTTCAGCTACACAGACATGATACATACAGCCTCTCCGACCGTCATGGCCGCAGAGAATCGCTCCGATTACCATTCCGTCCTCTTCCGCCACCACGCTGGTAGATGGATTTCTCTTTAAAAACTTCTCCACGCCTTCTCTGGAGTCATCTAACGTCCTGATTCCAAAGCCTTTGATTTCAGACCATAAATGCCAGACCTGGTCGTAGTCGTCTATCGTCATTGTCCTGATTATCATACGCTCCTCCCTTACTCTTTCCTCCCATATTCGTAACTCGTACTGCATTGCGAGTACTTATATAACTGTTACGGAAACATGGGAACCAGCTTAAGCCCCTGATTCTCCGGAAGGCCGAACATGATGTTCATGTTCTGAATCGCCTGTCCCGCGGCGCCCTTCACCAGATTATCCATGGCTCCCATCATGACCACGCGGTTCGTTCTCGGATCAATCTTGAAGTTCACATCCACAAAGTTGCTTCCTTCCACCCATTTCGTCTGAGGCGCCTCGTCGCGGCCGAGTACTCTCACGAAATACTCGTTCTCGTAATATTTATCGTAAATGGCCTTTACCTCTTCATATGTAACGCTCTTAAGCAGCGTCCCGTAAGCCGTCACGAGAATGCCCCGGTTCATGGGAACGAGATGCGGTGTAAAGCTGATGGTCACAGGCTTTCCTGCCACCAGCGAAAGCTGTTCTTCGATCTCCGGCGTGTGGCGGTGAACGCCGACACCGTAGGCCTTAATGCTCTCATTGACCTCGCAGTACAGGTTATCGACCTTGGCCCCGCGCCCCGCGCCGGAGGTTCCCGACTTTGCGTCGATAATCACCGTATTCGGATCAATCAGTCCCTCCTTCACCAGCGGATAGACCGACAGGAAGGAGCAGGTGGGATAACAGCCCGGATTGGCAATCAGGCGGGCATCTTTGATCTTATCTCTGTTGATTTCCGGAAGTCCGTATACCGCTTCCTGAATATATTCCGGCGTCTTATGTTCTATATTATACCATTTCTCATACACCGCCACATCCTTGATCCGGTAGTCGGCGCTTAAATCAATCACCTTAGCTTTTGATAATACCGTTTCATTCATGAGAGACGCACAGACTCCCTGGGGCGTGGCCGTGAAAATGACATCGGCCTGTTCTGCCAGCGCTTCCATATTATCATCCATACACGCATCATTTACAAACTGCACCATATTTTTAAATACCGACGCATATTTCTGGTCCACATAGCTTTTGGATCCGTACCATGTAATTTCCACGTCGTCTCTCTGCAAAAGCAGCCTTGCAAGCTCCCCGCCTGCGTATCCGGTTGCCCCCATGATTCCTGCTTTAATCATAATCTTTCTCCTCTTTTATCGGTATTACCGTATTGATTTTCCGGCTTTCCATATTACCCTGCCCTGATTAGTTCTGCCTTGATTATAGTAACTTTCCCCTCGAAATAAAAGTACCTTTTTCTGTTTTCTGCATTCTTTTTTATACAGCCTCACCCGATGATTCATTTTCACGGGTGATGATAGTTCATAATTATACATTGCAAATGCATATTATGCAAGTTTTTTTTAATTTTTTATTTTATGCTTGCATTTTTCATAATAATGGTGTATATTTATGAAAGTTCAGGAAGCCAGGAAACAGATTCGTAAGGCTTTCGGGAAATGTTCACGATCAATATTCAGGAGGAATCTTAATATGAAAGAGAAAGTTATTTTAGCCTATTCAGGCGGACTCGACACAACTGCTATTATTCCGTGGTTAAAAGAAAATTTTGATTATGAAGTTGTCTGCTGCTGCATCGACTGCGGTCAGGGCAATGAACTGGATGGCCTCGAGGAGAGAGCCAAATTATCCGGCGCATCCAAATTATACATAGAAGATTTAGTCGATGATTTCTGCGACAACTACATCGTTCCATGTGTCCAGGCCAATTCCGTCTATGAGAATAAATATTTACTGGGCACCTCCATGGCACGTCCGGCCATCGCCAAGAGGCTGGTCGAAATCGCCCGCAAGGAAGGCGCTACCGCCATCTGCCACGGCGCCACAGGAAAAGGGAACGACCAGATCCGTTTTGAGCTGGGCATCAAGGCTCTGGCTCCTGATTTAAAGATTATCGCTCCATGGCGTATGACCGATGTATGGACCATGCAGTCCCGTGAAGACGAGATTGAATACTGCAAACAGCACGGCATCAACCTTCCGTTCTCTGCAGACAACAGCTACAGCCGTGACAGGAACTTATGGCACATCAGCCATGAAGGCCTGGAACTGGAAGACCCGGCCAACGAACCGAATTACGATCATTTACTGGTTCTCGGCGTTTCTCCCGAAAAGGCTCCGAATGAAGGCGAATACGTTACCATGACCTTTGAAAAAGGGGTACCGGTCAGCGTAAACGGCGAAGCGATGAAGGTTTCCGATATCATCCGGAAATTAAATGAACTGGGCGGCAAGCACGGCATCGGCATCGTTGATATCGTAGAAAACCGTGTAGTAGGCATGAAGTCCCGCGGCGTCTATGAGACTCCTGGCGGAACAATCCTGATGGAAGCTCATCAGCAGTTAGAAGAGCTGGTGTTAGACCGCGCCACCATGGAAGTAAAGAAAGACATGGGCAACAAATTTGCACAGATCGTATATGAAGGAAAATGGTTCACTCCTCTCCGTGAGGCGATCCAGGCTTTCGTGGAATCCACGCAGCAGTACGTAACCGGCGAAGTGAAATTCAAGCTTTACAAGGGCAACATCATCAAAGCCGGCACCACAAGCCCATACTCCTTATACAGCGAGTCCCTCGCTTCCTTCACCACCGGCGACTTATATGATCATCACGACGCCGACGGCTTCATCACCTTATTTGGCCTCCCATTAAAGGTCCGCGCCATGAAGATGCAGGAGCTGGAAAAGAAAAACAGTAAATAACAAAACAGGGATTCCGAGGGGGCTGTTCGCCCTTAGTCCCACCCCCTCGGAATCCCTGAACCTTTCCCTCCCTGCCGTCCGCGCTCCCTTTTCCTCAATCCCCCACGCAAAAGTCCGCGTATCTCCCTCCACAAAACCATCATTGTCTTCCCAATGCCCTCTTAATTACCTTCATCTGTCTTTTCGTATAATGGTATCCATCTTCCATGCAGCTCTCCATATATTCAAATGTCAAAAGCCCCGCCCCCTTCTTTAACTCCGGCTTCAGCAGGAGAATCTCTCCGCTGGATCTGCATTCCTTCAAATCCCTGCTCATAATGGAAAAAGAGTGGGAGGCAATCTCCATAATAGATTTATCATGGGGCGTCCTATAATCCGCGCCGATGTCCACTGCAACCACCCGTTTCACTCCGGCCGCAATCAACAGATCGACCGGAAGGTTATTCGTAACACCGCCATCCACCATACAGTAGCTTCCGACTCTCCTCGGCTGGAATACGGCGGGTACCGAGGCGCTGGCCATCATAATCTCACAGAGCGGCCCGGTTTTCTCCCATCTCACATTTTCCTGATGTCTGGCGGCGTCCGTGATACCATTTTCCATCATATTTGTAAATGCAATGGTATCTCCGCTGTTTAAATCCACTGCAGGAATCAGCAGTTTCCGTTTTACTTCCTCGATCGCGGCGCCTTCCGTCAGCTGGCAAAGGAAATTCATCAGCCGGTTTCCCTTCAGCAGCCCCGTAAGCGAGACCTCCTGTCCAGTAAAAAGCTGCGGCAGAAATGTGAGGATTCCAATTATATCCGGATCCAGGAACCTTTTTCCATGCCGGGACATCCACTGCACCACTTCTTTCATCATTCCCAGATCCACACCCGCCCCGTATATCCCGGCGACAATTCCTCCCGCGCTGGTTCCTGCCACGTAATCCGGCAGCAGCCCTTCCTCTTCCAGTGCCAGCAGGACGCCTACATGAGCCGCCCCCCTGGTCCCGCCTCCGGCAAACGCAATCCCATAATCCGGCATGTCTATCCCCTTTGTTACCCGTCCAGGTTTTCAAAATAATGTATGCTGTCATGGACCGTTTCATGATTCCACGTTATGGTTTCTCATTACAGTTGTAACAGTTCAGCCTTCGCTTGCAGCTGCCGCTGTTACATACAGTTTGCAGAAATATGAGAATATCCTTGCATTTATTCCGGTCCTCTGGTATTCTAATTCTATCAGCCATATTCTGGCACATCTATGAATCTTCCGTTTTCTTAAACGGTCTAATATCATATCTGAAGGAGAATCCCTATGAACGAAGCTATGTTGAAAACATGTATGGAGCAATGCAATTCTACGTCTGAAAATGTAGGCATTTTTGTCGATTTTGACAACATCTATTACAGTCTGAGGGAATACGGCGTCAATCCCGAAGCTCCTGAATACTGCGTCTTTTCGCTGATGGAGCGAATCTATTCCATTAACAAGATCCGAACCCTGCGGGCCTATGCCGATTATGACCAGGTAGGCGTATCCCTGAAGCATCTCCAGGAAATGCGGGTACAGATTAAGAATGTCTACGGCAATGGTCTGGAAGAAGAGTACCGGAAGAACGCCTCCGACATTGAACTTTCCGTGGATGCCCTTGAAATCTACTACCGTTCTCCCGAAATCGATACCTTCGTCTTCCTCACCTCCGACAGCGATATGATTCCCATCATGAGCCGCCTCACTTATAAAGGAAAGCACATCCACTTATTCTGCATCGATGATCACACCTCCCATTATCAGGATATTTCCCGATTCTGCCATTTCAAATGCGATCTGCTTACCCTCTTTGAAATCGATCCCCAGCGAAAGAACCCGGAATTCTGGACAGACCGCGCTCTGACCGAGATTTCTGCCTGGTATTCCGTCAGAAAGAACAGCGACATGATGCTGGGCGGTAAATGGCTGAACCGGCTTTTGTGTGAGAAACTTCAGATCTCATCACGTGCCGCCAGCCGCATCATCACCTATTTAAAGGACAATCATCTAATCCATGAAACCTCCAATTCCGCAGGCCACACTGGCTTTTTTCCCGCTTCCTCCCTTTAAAATGGTGAGCATAGCTTGCAAATAAATTGCCATATAAGCCGTTTTACGAATCGAAATACAAAAAGGGGCAGCGAACAGACTGATATTTTAGTCTTTCATGATCTCTGTGTTTATGATAAAATAAAAGGAGACGTACAAATGGAAAAACGAATTGAGGACCTGAATCTGGAGGATGATTTCCTGTTTTCAAGAGTCATGAGCGATGAAGAGATCTGCCGCATTGTACTGGAGAAGATCCTGAACATCTCCATCAAAAAGATCGTCCTTCCGGAACAGCAGAAAACCATCGATTTACTGCTGGACAGCAAGGGCGTGAGGCTTGATATTTATGTCAATGATGATGTCGGCACCATCTATAATTGCGAGATGCAGCGTGGAAAACGCGGGCAGCTTCCTAAACGCAGCCGCTATTACCAGGGAAATATCGACCTGGATTCAATTTCTAAGGGCGAGCCCTATACCAGCCTGCGACGGAGCTACATTATTTTCATCTGTACCTTTGATCCATTTACAGAAGGCCGGCACATCTACACCTTTCAGAACACCTGCCTCGAGAGTCCCGGACTGCTTCTGGGAGATGAGGCAACAAAACTGTTTCTTAATACAAAGGGAACCATTGACGACATAGACGAAGAGATGAAAGAATTTCTGACCTACATAGAAAACACCACCGACACCTTCGCCCGGCAGGCTAAAAGTTCACTGGTTAAAAAGCTACACCAGAGAGTCATTGATGTTAAGCAGAGTAAAGAAATGGAGGCGGAATATATGACATTGCTGCAGAGAGACAGGGAGAATATTGAACAGGGCATTGAGCAGGGTATCGAACAGGGCGAACGTAAAATGGCCGCTCTCACCGAACTTCTCTTAGATCAAAAACGTACTGACGATTTAAAACGCGCCATCAGGGATACTGCCTATCGGGAGCAGCTATATAAGCAATTTAACATCCTCTAACAGGATCATCCCCAATAAAAAGAGGGGAAACAATGGCATCCTGCTGCCGTTCCCCCTCTTCCAGTATCAAAATTTATAAAAATCCATACAGCATATCATTAGCACATCATATCATCGGCATATCGGAGCCATTTTCACGCTTCGATACTTCAGCCGCGCAGCTGCCCCTACCAGTAAGGCTTCCAGTCTTTCATTCTCCTGGTCAGCGCTTCCATATAAAAGTAGTCGCCCCAGGTGCTGCATTCGTCCACGCCCCTGTTTATACACGTATTGTACGCGGAATCGCGCGCGTACGTTCCGTGGAGTAAAAGGCCGTTGGAACGGGTCTTATCCGTGTTGGCACAGTGATCCATCAGGGCACAGAGCATCTTGTCTGCGGCTGTTAAATACTTCTCCGCTTTCTCCTTGTCCAGATAGCTGCTCATCTCCAGAATCCCGCAGATGGCGATGGCGGAAGCCGAGGAATCACGCGGTTCCGTGCTTCCTGTATCGAAGTCAAAATCCCAGTATGGGACCAGATCTTCCGGCAGATGGGCAATAAAATAATCGGTGACCTGGCAGAACAGCTCCAGGTATTCGGGTGTTTTTAAGTACCGATAGCTCAAGGCGATGCCGTATACTCCCCACGCCTGGCCTCTGGCCCAGGCGGAGCCGTCACGGTTTCCCTGATGGGTAACGCCGTGGTCCGGTTCTCCGGTCACGGTATTGATAAAATACGTGTGGTAGGTGGAGCAGTCCGGTCTCATCACACACTTCATCGCCGTCCGGATATGGTTTTCAGCTTTATCGGCGTAATCGGGATTTCCGGTAACCTCGCTGGCCCAGTAAAGGAGCGGCAGGTTCAGCAGACAGTCAATGATCAGACGGTATTCCGACGGTTCGTTGACGTTGCCCCAGGCCTGGATAAAGCGGCCATTCTCCCGATAGCGGCCGGCCAGGTGGTCCGCAGCTAAAAGCGCTGCTTCTCTGGCATGGCTGCTGCCGGTCAGCTTATAGGCTGCCACGCAGGAAAGGCTGTAGAGAAACCCCATATCATGGTGATTTACATCGATTTTCTCCCGGATTCGTTTCAGGAAGCTTTCGACCTGAGATTCCGCCGCCTCCTTAAAGCAGGCTTCCCCTGTATATTCATAAGCCAGCCAGATCACGCCGGTCCAGAATCCGGTTGTCCATTCTACGTTTTCTGTCGGCAGATAAAAGCCGCCCTCGCTGTTGGAACTCTCAAAAAATTCCGTGAATTCCGGCAGGTTGGACCGGACGATCTCCGTGGCTGCGTCCATGTACTTCTTTCTTTTCTCCGCATCCGTTCCCGGATACTGACGGATTCGTTTCATCGTCTGCGCCATATTCTGTCTCCTCTCTCACCGCTCCTCATTTACAGAAGAAACGGGTCTCTCGTTTTCCTTAAATAGGATCTTATTACCGCGTCATAAGCTTCCGCTATGGCGTCCTGCTGATCCAGTTCAACAGGATTTAACTGCAGGGGATCTTTCTTATTATCGTAAAACAGCCGTCTCTGCGTTTCGGACGGAGACGTCCCGTTATCAACGACATAGGTGATATCCTTCGTTCTGATTCCACGCCAGCCGAACGCCTTGTTGTTTAATCCCAGCTTCCGGTACTCTTCCACCAGTTCAGGCATGCCCGGTATCATACAGAGAAATGCGTGTTCCGGTTCCTCTTCCATGGAGGCCCCGCGGGCCAGGGACGCGAAGCTTTTTCCCTGAACCGTATCGGGAACCGCCGCATCCAGCAGTTCCAGAAGTGTCGGCATGTGGTCCTGGCTGGCGATCAGGGCATCACTGTGCCCCTTTACAACCTGTGGTCCCCTGATATAGAGAGGAATCCTGATGGACTCGTCGTACCAGATGTTCTTTCCCATCAGGCCATGAGAACCCATACAGTCCCCGTGATCGGCCGACAGCACTACGATCGTGTCCTCTGTCAGGCCTTCCCGGTCCAGATACTCCATGATCCGGCCAAAATTATCATCCAGTCCTTCTATGGCTCCGTAGTACTCTCCGAACTTCTTCCGGAACGCCTCATCGCTTCTCAGCTCATCCGGAACGTTTCCACGGAATACGAGTTCCTTTCCCCGATAACGGTCCGCATACTTTTCCGGAAGCAGATCATAGGGAGGATGGGGCGGATTCCAAGAGAGGAACAGGCAGAATGGCTTTTCCTTATTCCGGCCGTCCAGATAATCCAGCACAACATCCGTCTCATGCTCCGGAGACCATTTGGCGCCCTCCTCCTTTTTCGGTTCGTCCTTCCAGTAATGGGGCGACAGATGTTTATCCATCGCTCCGTAGGAATACCAGTAATCAAAGTGATGACGCCGTTCTCCCGGAGGAGTGAAGGCATCCCAGTTCACCGCACCGGATTCCGGCTTCTCGTAAAAGTTCATCTCACTCGCGTCGAGATGGTATTTGCCCACATAGGCAGTCTCGTAGCCATTTTCATGGAGGACATCGGAAATGGTTACCTCCTGCGGCTTTAACATGACGGTCTCATCCAGGCCAATCTTACAGTTGGTCCACATTCCGCAGCAGTACGGATACTTTCCCGTCAGCAGAGATGCCCGGTGGGGCGAGCACAGCGGGTACGTGCTGACCGCGTGGTCAAACGCCATGCTCTCCCCGGCAAAACGGTCCATATGAGGCGTACTCACACGGTCCTCTCCCGCCGCCCCAATGGCCTGGGCGCGCCATTGGTCGGCAAAGATGTATAACAGGTTTTTCTTTTTCATCTAGCGGTCTTCTCCCAGGAATGTATCATATGCTTTCTGGTTAATTTCCAGCGCGCGGTCGATGCCTCTGGCCTTCAGTTCTTTGATAAAGGTGTCATACTCAGAATCGAAATCATTGACACCGAGAATCCAGGACTGGAACTTTTCATCGACATAAGGCTTGATGCTTGCCATAATGTTCTTATACTCGGTCTCATCATCAGAGGTATACTTTAACGCCATTTTTCCATCCAGGTAAGGCGGAAGAGAATCGTCAAACCACTCATCATGGCCATTGTACAGCTTATTCGCCTCGATTCCGTCTTCCTTCATGGTCGCATACTCGTAGTCTCCATCCTGGCACATACCAATCCGGTACTGGGCGCCGATGGAGCGGAGATATCCGATCGGAGTCAGCTCAGACTGAAGAACCTTGTCAGTAAAGTGCTTACTGCCATCGGCATCCCTTGTGAAGGTATCTCCCTCGATTCCCCAGTTCATTAAGTCGCTTCCTTCCTCCGTGAAGAAGTAGTCCATAAATTTAATTACGGTCACAGGATCCTTGCACTGGGAAGAGATTCCCCAGCCTACGCCAGGATATCTGGATACACGTTCCTTAACGACGCCGTTCTGGTCAGCCGGCGGTGCGATGGCCACCATCTGAAATCCCGGAATGGTCTCCTGAAGCGTGGTATTATAGTTTGCCGTACTTACCCAGTCGTGTGTACAGCCCCCGACATCTCCGCCAAGCAGAGTATCCCGGGAGGATGCCCCCCTCGTGAAGATTTCCGGATCAATTAAGCCTTCCTGATACCATTTGATCATATTTGTAACGCCTGTTTTAAAGTTTTCTTCCAGAGGCTCGTATTTCATCTGCCCGTCTCTCGGATAAAATTCAAGGCTGGTATCCCAGAGATACAGGTACTCATCCGGCTGTTTCCATCCGGCACGGTCAAACAGCGGAATCTCGTCCTTTAATCCGTTTCCGTTGGGATCTTCATTGCGGAACGCGTACAGCACATCATGAAGCTCATCGACCGTAGTCGGAGCCTTTAAGTTCAGCTTATCCAGCCAGTCCTGTCTGATCCACCAGAATTCAGCGGCCTTCAGTTCCTGATTTTTGGGAATCTGGTAGATATTTCCGTCCAGGGAATACGCCGTCTGGCGGAATCTGGCATCCTCATCCAGCACCTTCTGGATATTGGGCGCATGCTCTTTAATCAGATCATTTAACGGAATCATGCCGCCGTCGCGCCCCAGCTTTTCCAGTGAGGAAGCATCTACGTAACCGATGATATCCGCCAGATTGCCGGAGCTCATCATCAGGTTAAATGCCTCTTCTTCATTGGAATTCGAAAGGGAAATAGTGCCCTTCAGGCTTACATTCGTTCTCTTTGCCGCCTCCTGCCATACCTGCCAGCTGGAATCGAACGGCATATTGTTAAAGTTTAAAAATACGGTAAACTCCTTTGGCTCCTTACTCACCAGACTGCCTTCCAGCGTCTCCTCCGCAGCGGCCTGTCCGGTACCGCTCTCCTCTTTTGCTGCCTCAGTGCCATCGTTGCCGCTCTTTGCAGAACAGCCTGCCAGTGTACCCGCAAGCATTACTGCCGCCATTGCCGCCGCCATAAGTCTTCTTTTTCTCATTGTGTTACCTCCTCATAGATATATTAGTTTTAACCCTTCACGCCTCCAACGGTGACACCGGTCTTAAAGTATTTCTGCACAAACGGAAATACCACCAGCATCGGAACAATGGCTATGATTATCATAGCATAAATTACCGTGGTTGGAGAACTTAATGAATTCTGTGTTACGATTGCCGCCTCCGAGGCATTGGCCACCCTGTCTACAATCATCTTCTTTAACAGTACCTGCAGCGGCGCCTTTCTGTCATCATTTAACAGCTGCATGGCCCAGAAGTAACTGTTCCACCGGTTAATCGCGTAAAACAGTCCCACCGTAGCCAGCGCGGGCTTGGAAAGCGGCAAATAAATCTTGAAAAATGTGATGATATGGTTGGCTCCATCGATAAAGGCCGCTTCCTCCAGTGCCTCGGGAAGCTGCTCAAAGAAGCTCTTCATAATAATCAGGTTGTATGTGTTGATCGCAAATCCAAGGACAATGGCCGTTCTGGTATTTAGCAGGCTGAAATCCTTGAAGGTTAAGTACATGGGGATAATTCCCGCGTTGAACCACATGGTGAATATGGTAAATAAAGTAAAAAACTTGCGGAAAACCAGCTTCTTTTTACTGAGAGCATAGGCCATGGTCGTCGTAAAAAGCATATTTACCGCCACACCGGCAACCGTGTAGAATATGGTGTTTCCATATGCCAGCCAGATGCCGCTCTTCTTCACTGCCTCCCTGTAGCTTGCCAGTGTAAAATGTTTGACTGCAAACATCACATCGCCGTTCTCCACATAATACGGCTGGCTGAGCGAAGCGATCAGCACGTAATAGATCGGATAAAGCACAACCAGACTGATCAGAATTCCAAGGATTGCCATACCGATGTTAAATACCTTCTCGCCTGTTCCGATTACCTGTCCCTGATGGATTTTTTTCTTTTTCATCTCGCTCCTCCTTACCAAAGTGCCGTATCGGAAAGCTTACGGCTTAACCGGTTGGCCATGGTGACAAGTATCAGCGCAACGACCGCCTCGAACATACCGACCGCGGTGGCAAGGCCGTAGTTCCCATTTTCAAATCCAAGACGGTAGGAATACGTAGCGATGATATCTGCTTTGGCAAACGTGGACGGCTGGTACAGCAGGAGGATAGCCTCGTATCCTACCTTTACCATCTTTCCGATATTTAACACCAGCATGGTGACAATCGTCGGAAGAATCGCCGGAACGGTGATATTCTTAATCTTCTGCCATTTTCCGGCTCCGTCCACGGTGGCCGCTTCATATAACTGCGGATCGATGCCCATAATGGCCGCAATAAAGACGAGCGCATTGAAGCCTGCGTTCTGCCACAGGGTCATGATCGTGTAGATTCCTCTGAAATACTGGGGCTGTACCATAAAGTAGACCGGCTCCATTCCCAGCTTTTCCAGAATCATGTTGACGATACCGGTACTGGGAGACAGGAAGTTGACCACGATACCACAGACAACGACGACCGATACGAAGTGCGGAAGGAGTGTTGTCATCTGCGTCATCTTGCTGACAAACTTGTTCTTCATCTCCGTAACCGCGACCGCCAGGATAATCGGTATCGGGAAACAGACGACCAGCTGCCAGAATGAGATCATCAGTGTATTTTTCAAAACCCGCAGAAAATCTCTTCCTGTTAAAAAGGTAATGAAATTGTCCAGTCCCACAAAGGTGCTTCCCGAGATTCCTTTAAATATGTTGTAATCGTAAAAGGCAATCGCCAGACCGGCCATAGGCTTGTAGGCAAACGCCAGGAACCACAGCACCCCCGGAAGCAGAAGAAGATATAAATCCCAGTTCTTTCTGACTGAGTGCAGGCAGGATTCTTTATTTTTGTTGCCGCCCTGTTGCTTAAACATTTGTAACTCCCCTCTCATATTCAATTAGTGCAGGAATAAATTTTCTGACACGCTCTGATTTTACAAAGCTCATTCCCGCTTCTGAAATCCACTTTAAACCCGTTCATCCGGAAAAGTAAATCACTGTTTTTCAGGTCATCTGCAATAGGATTGCTTTTTTATATTCATTTTTCAACTCATCACCAATTCACCCGATTCGCGCCATATGATTGATTTTTACAGCTCATTCCCTTATACTCGGATTACATGCTTTTAAGTAAGTAAACAAATGGGGGTATACACAATGCAGCAAAAAAATATTTTAATCATCATCTGCGATCAACTTTCCGCCACGGCATTAAGTGCCTACGGCAATACATATTCTTCCACGCCGAATCTCGACGGTCTGGCGGCCAGAAGCGCCGTCATGGAGTATGCCTATACTTCCTGTCCGCTCTGTCAGCCGGCCCGGGCCTCGTTCTGGACCTCGCGCTATCCGCACCAGACCGGCGTGCTCTCCAACCTGCCCGATCAAGGCTTTCCAGCGGTCTCCGACGATATTCCGACGCTGGGAGAACTGTTTTCCCATGCCGGTTATGATTGTGTGCATTTTGGCAAGACTCATGATTATGGGGCATTGAGAGGCTTTAAGGTCATCGAATCCGAGGAAATCCATGTCCCGCGGACGAATCCGGCCATCAAATTCGATTATGAGACGTATCTGGACATCGACACAACGGAAAAGTCCGTCCAGTACCTGTCTTCCCGGCCGGAAGGGCCGTTTCTCATGGTCTCGGACCTGCAGAATCCACACAACATCTGCGCCTACATCGGCGAACACAGCGAAGGATACGGCGATTTCCCGCTGGAACGGGAGCTTCCTCCTCTGCCGGAAAACTTTGATTTCGACGATATTGCCAACCGGCCGGAATTCATCCAGTATCTCTGCTGCGCCCACAGAAGGCAGCGCCAGGCCAGCGGCTGGAAGGAAGATGATTTCCGCCACTACCTTTACGCCTATTATTACTACCTGTCCATGGTGGACAAACAGATTGGCCAGATTCTCGAAGCGCTTTTAAAAAGCGGCGCCACGGATCAGACTATGGTCGTATTTCTGGCCGATCACGGTGAAGGGATGGCGTCTCACCACCTTGTGACAAAGTACGGCGCTTTTTACGAGGAGACGAACCGGGTACCTCTCTTTTTCGCGCTTCCGGGTGGGGATCAAGCGTCCCGGATCGGCGGCGTAACCTCTCTTCTGGATCTGGTTCCCACGCTTTTGGACTATGCGGAGCTCCCCTGTCCTGACGGACTGGAGGGGATATCCCTTATGCCTCAGATCACGGGAGTAAAACCGCATTCTGACCGGACCGCCGCAGCGGCGGAATGGTACGATGAATTCCGCGATTATACCGTTCCCGGGCGCATGATCTGCGACGAGGATTATAAGTATATCTGTTATCTGGAGCCGGACAGCGAGGAGCTTTATGACATGAGAAATGACAGATATGAAAAAACCAACCTGGCAGGTAAACCGGAGTACTCCCCGATTCTGGAAAAGTACCGTTCCCTGCTTAAACATCATCTGGAAAAGAGCGATGATCCTTTCTTCACCCTGAAGACGGCAGGCACCGGGAGCTACCGCCGCCATCCGCTGGGATTTGAGCATCATCAGGGTCTCAGCGCCGTGGAGAAATACGCCCTGGAGATTAAACGAAAGTAGATGGTCTGACGTTATGTTTTCATCTGGTATCTATAAAAACCGTTTGTATAAAATCCTGATTTCTACCGGTACCATAGTGATTGTCCTGCTTGCGGTGCTGTCGGGCAGCTACCTTCACCTGCAGCAGAAAAGCAGCTATATCCACAACTTATCGAATTCCACGGCGGCGTTGGAGGCCAATTCCAACATCGCCATGAATCTGATCTCGCGGGCAGTCAATGACGTCAGCCGTGATAAGAGCATTACGAAATGGGTCAATTCATCCTCCGCCAACGATTTCTATTTCAATTCCATCACCGCCTTAAAGCAGCTGCGAATTATCACCACGGACTCCTCCATGCTCAATTATGAGCTGGCTGTGACGACGGTAGGTCCGCTGGAATTTGACGGAAAGTCGTACGGCATGGTCCTGGACCAGTCGGGGACCGTGGACAGGGATAAATTTTTAGGGCATGTAAAGGGGCTGTCAAAAGAAGAAATGGAGTCCATGGATCAGCATTTTTCCGCTTCCAGCCGGCCCTTTTGCCTGCCTCATTATGAGAATGACCGGCTAAAATCCGTTTACTATATCGTAAAGGATTACCGGTATTCTTCCAGCCTTCTGTGTTTTGTCACGATTCCGATCGAGACGCTTACAGGCTCTGCCAGGCCGGGTCAGTTTCTGCTTTACAGTGACGACCGGCTGCTGGCGGTCAGCCATCGGGAAGCCGATATGGATGAAGTTTTTTCAAATATGAGGAGTATGGGTATGGAGGCAGCCGATTCCGGAATCGGACAGCAGGAATTCTTCAAGCTTGGAAAGGAGTACGTATTTCCTACAAGCCTGCCTGCCATTGGCTGGGAAATTGCCTATGTCTATGACAGCTACATGCTGGGTTCCGGCCAGATTGTATTCTTTCTTCTGATTTTGGTCACGGCAGCCTGCATTTTCACCTTTTTAATCGCGCTGCTGGTGGAGGCGCTCTATAAGCCAATCCGGGAAGTCGTGGAAGATTCCATGGATTCCCCTGAGGATGGTAAACCCATCGATGAATTTAAGATTTTACGGCAGAATTCGGAAAAAATAAAATCCTTAAGCAAGACACTGATGGAGGCCATGGACGAGAATGAACGCCTCGCCTCCCAGCAGCAATACCGCCGTCTGCTCTTCGCACCCCAGCCGGGAGGCCTGGCAGAATGCGGAGAAGAGCCGGAAGAGGATTACAGCGTGGTGGTAGTGGAGTTCCAGCCTGTAAATGAGGGCTCCTCCCCCAGCTGTATCGTTATTTTAAAGCAGTATGTCCATGAGTTTA
>OIZR01000109.1_pt1 | contig 73447 bp, 60 predicted proteins | sample 1588591 | NCBI WGS metagenome assembly OIZR01 (sample SAMN03283249) | human gut metagenome | biome: human-associated habitat; material: feces | host: Homo sapiens | place: USA | collected 2013 | reverse complement strand
GTGGGGTAAATAGAGTAATGTATGATATTACTTCAAAACCACCAGGAACGATTGAGTTTGAATAGTTTGAGGTGAGCTGTAAAGCCCTGATTTAAAGGGTTTTACGGCTCTTTTCTTAATTTATTGCATTGTCATTGCATTATTTTTTTCAAATTCTTTGTGATACTCAACAGTGAATTGATTGTGTGTAGAATTTACGACGCTTTCGGTTGCACTCTTATATTGCATAATTCCAGTTAATTTAGTTGCCACTTCATAGTTACTGTTTGGATAAAGATGTCCGTATGTGCCAAGTGTAGTTTGGATTTTTTCATGTCCAAGCCGTTCCTTTATGATTAAAGGATTTTCTCCCATACTGATTAAAAGTGAAGCGTGGGAATGCCTAAGAGCATGAACTTTGATACGGTGGACACCAGCAATAGTAGCAAGTTTTTCCAAAGGACGTGGCAAAGTAGTTTTGCTGGTAGGTGTTCCATTGTAACTTAAAATCAGCTCACAATCAGGTAGTACTTTTTGCTGTACTTCTTTCCATAACTTCAATTCGTTGATAGTATCATCATCAATATAGATTTTTCTGATACTGGCACGGGTTTTAGGTTCAACAAATTTGTACTCTTCCATATTTTTGTAATATACAGATTTATCAATAGTAACCAAGCCTGTGTTGAAGTCTATGTCTTTCCAATGCAAAGCGGCGGCTTCACCAAGCCTCGCACCTGTCATAAACAGAAACCAAAAACAGATGAATAAATAATGTTCATAGAAATCTCCTTTATAAAGCAAAGAAATTACTGATTGAAATTCATCAAGTGTCCAAAAATCGACTTTTGTTTTTTTACTTTTGATGTGACCTATCATTCGAGAGGGATTTTTTTCAATGAGTCCCAAAATAATAGCTCTGTCAAACGCAATAGAAAGAGAACCTTGAAGAATACGAATATAATTGGGATTAAACCTTTTGGAAAGGTCTAATTGCCAGTTTTGAACATCAAGAGCTTTAATTTTATCCATTGGCATTTGATAAAAAAATTTGAAATGCTTCTGGATTGCAGAAAGTCGGTTCAAATATGTACTCTCTTTTACTTGAGTCTTGTACCACGGAAGATAAGTATCTTCTATAAATTGTCCAAAAGTAATGAGAGATTTAGGTTCTTCAAAATCATTTGGAGATGTTAAAATAAGTTTAGAATATTCTTCTCTGGCTTCTTTCTTAGTTTTAAATCCACTACGATATTTTTGAATTTGTTTTTTGGTAATAGGGTGGTATCCTAAATTAGTACGAAAATAATATGTTCCATTGCTTGCTTTTTTGATAGGGTCTTTTGCCATAATTTCACTCCTTACATTTTGAAAAAATTATTGATACACTGGACGAAATCTGATGTCTTAGAGCCGTAGATATGGTATAATATTAGTAGCGTATCACGGCTCATTCCATGACGGAAAGGAGCTTTACACTATGTCAAAAATGAAAAGACAAGACAGTAAAGGACGCAATTTGCGTCTTGGAGAGAGCCAGAGAAAAGACGGAAGATACGTTTATAAATATACCGATATATTCGGGAAGCCACAGTTTGTATATGCTTGGAAACTTGTACCGACAGACAAAACACCTGCTGGAAAACGTGATGATAAATCATTGAGGGAAAAAGAAAAGCAGATAAAAAAAGACCTTGACGACGGTATCGACACTATCGGCGGTAAAATGACAGTCTGCCAGCTTTATGCAAAGAAGAACAACCAGAAAAAGAACATCAAGAGAAACACAGAAATAGGACGACAGTATCTTATGAACGCACTGGAAAATGACCCATTGGGTATGAGGACGATTGATACGGTCAAACAGTCCGACGCTAAAGAATGGGCTATCAGAATGAATGGCAAAGGTTATTCTTACAAGACGATAGATAACTATAAGCGTTCCTTAAAGGCTTCATTCTATATGGCGATACAAGACGACTGTATCAGAAAAAATCCTTTCAATTTCAAGTTAAGTGATGTTCTGGAAGATGATACAGAGCCTAAAGTTATCTTGACACCAGAGCAGGAAGAAAAACTTCTTGCCTTTATGGAAACGGATAATATTTACAGCAAGTACCGTGATGAAGTTATTCTTCTGTTGGAAACGGGACTTCGTATCTCTGAATTATGCGGACTGACAACACACATTGATATGCTTAATCGTGTGATTAACATAGACCACCAGCTATTGCGTGATACAGAGGTGGGCTACTATATCTCCACACCTAAGACAAAAAACGGTAAGCGTGAGCTTCCATTAACAGAAAGAGCATATCAAGCACTCAAACGAATTTTAAAGAACCGAGGGAAAGCACAACCGCTTGTTGTTGACGGTTACAGCAATTTCTTATTCTTGAACCGTGAGGGACTGCCAAAGGTAGCAGGAAATTATGAAAGTATGGTGCGTGGGCTGATTAAAAAATACAACAAGACCCATGAGGACAAGTTGCCAAACATTACTCCCCACTCATTCAGACATACCTACTGTACGAACATGGCAAATAAGGGAATGAACCCTAACACCCTGCAATATATCATGGGACACGCAAACATAACCATGACATTAGGGTATTACGCTCACGGTACGTTCCAGTCTGCAAAGTCAGAGTTGGAAAGACTGGCTTCTTAATATCGAAAATGTATCTTACTACTTATTTACTACTTTTGGTTGCATTTTCATGCTGGTAAATGCCAGCTTATGCAAGGTATCTTCCAAAAAGAAAATACCGATAAAGCCCTAAAATACGGGATATATCGGCATTTACCAACTTATGAAAAGATAATCAGAAATTTAGTAAGTTTTTTATGAGTATAAAATTTCATTGTTAGCTCATAGTGAAGATATAATTCTAAAAAATTTACGACAAGAAAACAACCCGATACTTTGGGCTAATTATTTAATATATAGTCAATACGATAGTTTATACAATTCAACCGTGTTACATGAATTAGAGAAAATTATTGATGATAATATTTCAAATATGATTTCATACGAACCTATGTTACAAAGAGAATTTTGGTATGTTCTTATTTTTTGTAATTGTCCTTATTTATCTATAGACTTGAAAAACAAGTTAAAAGATAAAGTAAATGAGTTACATCTAAATGGATCTAAACCTTGTGATAAAGCAAGCAATTTAATATATGAATTTTTAAGTACTAATAAATCAAATTTATTTTTTTATTGGGGATATTATCGCTTTAACGCTAGTAAACAATTAACATATAGAACATATCAGAGAACTTTATTTAAACAATATAAAAATAAAAAGAATTTTGAATTTTATGGAAGTTTAGATTCATAACAATAATGATATGATTAATTATTTTATTTATTAAAAAATTTATGTGTTTAACAAATAATATTGTTTCTTTTTAATAAAATAATATATTTAAATATAAAATATTTTATACTCTCAATAAGATATATAAAGAGTAGAATAAGATTAATTGGGTAGTAGAAATTAAGGTCCTAATTTGAATCTATTTATAAATATAATTGATGAAATAATTTATTTTAGTAAGATTGTAGGAGGTGTGTTTATGTGAATAAAATAATAGAACAGATAGAGAAAATTAAACAAATAAATTTTAATAACAATCTTGTAATTTTTGTGGGTGCAGGAGTTTCTAGAAATTCTGGTGTATGTTCATGGTGGGAGTTGGTAAAAGATATCGCAGATAAAGTCGGTGTAAATAAATGTGCATCATGTGTTATAAAAAATGTAAAATGTAAAAAATGCGGTGAACAAATTGAGTTGTGTGATTTGAATGAAAATGAATGTGAGCTAAAGTATGATTTTTCTGCTGAAGATTTTTTGCGTATTCCACAACATTTCTATGAAAGTTTAGGAGACTCAGAAGAGGAAAGACTTCCTTATTATCAATTTTTAAAAGACAAGTTTTGTGGTAATGAATACGAATCTAATATTATAGATGAAATTATTGTTAAATTACAACCAGAACATATAATAACTACAAATTATGATCACTTATTAGAAAGTGTAAAGGATCCTAGTATTACAAAGTACGCAGTAATTACAAGGGATGAAGATATATTATCAAAAAAAGGAAGAAATTATATTATTAAAATGCATGGGGATATTGATGATATAGAGAATATTGTATTAAAAGAAGAGGACTATTTAAATTATTCTCAAAAGCATATCATAATAGAAACCTTTATTAAATCTCTTTTGATAGATAAAACATTCTTATTTGTAGGATATTCATTAAATGATAATAATTTAAAACTTATTATGAGTTATATTGATTTTTTTGTTAAAGAAAAAAAGGTTAAAAATAGGCAACCTCATTATTTAGTAGTAGATCAAATTAAAGATTGTAAACATGATACATTATATTGGAAAAATAAAGGTGTTGAGTTAGTTGATTTGTCTAAAATAACAGATTACATGATTGAAAATTCAAGTTGTACGGAAATAAATAATAGTGTAGGAAAAAAATTATATACTTTCTTAAACTATTTGAATAATGAAAGTTTAGCTTATACCAATGATGAATCACAGATAATGAATATAGCATTAGAAAAACTTAATGAAGGTGTTTCTAATTTTAAATATATTAGTTATAAAATGATTATGGAGGTATTTCATTTTAAGAGTGTATATGGAATGAAAATACCATTAATGATTTTTACTGATGAAAAAGAGTATAATAATTTTAAAGTATTAGCAAGAAATAATGAGTTATGTGGATTATTAATGAAAGCTGGTATATTAGGAATTGCACTTGAATCTGGAAATAAGAATGATCAAATGATATTTGAAGAAGAATTTCAAAAAAATGATATACTTTATGAACTATCTCTTCATAATAAATATCATGAAATTATGGAAAGAATAGAAAAAGAACCGTCAAGTAATGTAAAGTTATATTACTATTCGTTAATAAAATATACTGATGGACTATTAAATATTATGAATGATTTAAAAGAGAAATATGAAAGCTTTGATTATCGAGATCTTTCAAATCAAATGTGTTATGAATTAGCAATATATGAATTTAATAATACTTGTGTGCGTTCCCTTTTGTATTGGAAGAGAGATCCAGATGCATACAATAAGTTGAATTTATTATTAAATATTGCTGCTGCCCAATATAGCAAAGCTTATAATACATTAAAAGAAATAACTGATAAGAAAGCAGATATTCAAGAAATGAATGATATTTTATTGAAACATGAAGAATACTATATGAGAAAAGCAGATATGTTCAAAAGTGGCGGAACTATTTATGGTGAGTTATATAAAATCAGACAAATTGCGTATGACTATTACTTATTTTATAAGAAAAATAATTTAATGTTAGATTGGTTTGATAATGTAAAAAAAATAGTGATACCATATATAAAAGCAATATTTTGTACATATTATTCAGATGAATTTCAAGCAGATACGCATGGACTGTTTTCAAGAACTTACGTAATACCATATCCAATAGAATTAGTCGATATCGATATGATGGTTAAACATGTTAAACTAAAAGATTTGAAAAGAATTGCATCACATTATAAAGTAGATTCTATTGAATTATTTAATGAAATTGATATTTCCTTATTGTTTGAGGATTTTTGTTTATCGATGAAAGAGTACTGGAATATAAGGATGATTGATCAATTGAAGTCATTCAGTTTTCTTTTATCACTGTGTAAATTAAATAAAGAGCAAAATACAAAAATTGTTAAAGCATTTATTACATTGTTTACTCCTTCTAAAAAAGAAAGCATTAGAACAATTACAAATAACATAGATGCTTTATGGATTTATGTAGAAAAACATTTTGATGAAACAATAAAAGATTATATTGTTTTACTTGATTTATTGGTTAATAGTGATATTTTGCTGGAAACAACAGCTAACCTTACTAAATATTCTAATCTGATAAATGTATTATCAAAGATGGCTGATAAAAGAATATATATCCATTGTTGTAAAGAATCTGATAAAATGAAGGATAAGTCTCGTAATAAAACATTTTTTGTATATGTTAATAGGAAGATTTTAGTTAAATATGATAAAAATAAATGGAGTAATTGGATAAGAGATAATTTAGAAAACAATTGGAATAAAGAGATATTTCAGTTTCTATATGAAAAAATATTAATATTTGATGATAAAGTTAAAGCATATTATGAAGAAAAAATGATGGCATATACTAAGAATAATCCAACAGGTGTATATACATATCCAGATCATAAAACAGAAACTATCAATTATTTAATAATGTTGATATTAATAAGTAGTGTTAATGAAAGTGAACTTGATTTTATGAAAAAGTATATGTGTATAAGCGATTATTTAAAGTTTATATTCGAACCTGAATCATTTGATTATAAGAGAATAAAGATTTCAGACGTGATGTGGTGCAATTTTATGAATAATAAGAAATATAGAGAATTAATTCTTAAACACAAAAATGAATTTTGGAATAAAGAAGAGGAGAAACGAATTGAACAGGGATTTGGTTCTTCATTTGAAAATCGAATTGCTTATAAGTATTTATTCGATTAAAGATATTTTTATTCTTTAAGTTTATAATTTATCATTGTAGGGAGTAAATTTGTTAATAAATGATAGTGATAATGTTAATATAAGTTTCACTAACATTGTCCGTGTGTTTTTATGTGAGCAACAATTGAAATATCAATTTTAGCATGTTTTTTTGTAATATGATTCTATGAATAAGATAAATCGAGCATTGTTGAATATTTTTTGATTGACGATTTAAACGTAAACATCTTTTAAAGTAAACTATGTATCTATTAGATCAATATATGTATCAATATCAGAAAAAAATTTAATGCTTTTTATGATAATATTTGATATATTGTAAGAACATTTATGTATTTTTCTTTTGTATTTCTTTTTCCAAAATAATAAAAACTATTAATATTGATACATAACTATTGAAAAATTGATACATTTTTGATACACTAAATTCATCAAAAAAGTATATATTCAATATAATTGAACTTAATTTTTATTTATTAATATCTTATTGAACTCAAAATCGGTCAAATTAAAATTTGATACAGAGAGTTTGAATAAAGAATAGTTGCAAAGGTTTATAGGTGTCCTTAAATGGATGCCTTTTAATTTTGTTGTGCTAAAGTGAAGGCTAAAGTGAAGTGCACAGGGTAATCGCATAAAAAAGTGATTATTCATTGGAAACGACCTATATATGGTCGTTTTTTTGTATATAATTATTCAAAACTGATTAAATTTCTTTACAGATATGTTATAATTATATTGTATATTATATATCTACTTAGAAAGAAGGTGCCTTTATGGCTGATTATCCTGATTGGGTTAAAAAATTTAGAAGAAAGGGAACTGCTGTCAAGAAAGTTGGTAATTCATATTATCTCTATCAACACACTTCTAAGCGTGTTCCCGGCAAAAAATATCCTCAGGCAGTAGATAAGTTTATTGGTGTCATTACTCCTGATGGTGTTGTTGAAAAAAACAAAAAGAAAGTTTCACTTGAAGATATTGAAGTGTATGAATATGGTTTTTCATATGCTCTTTATTCTATATGCCCTGAAAAATGGAAGAAATTGCTCAAGGATGAATGGTTCGCTGTTCTCAAGTCCATTATTTCTTATTATTCTCCGAATTCTTATCTTTTGGAAGTTAATGATGAATGTTCAAAGAATGTGAGTCTGTATGAAAGAAAACTTTTTGATTCTCTCAATATCTCATTGGAAGAATTATTATCACTATCTACTATATATTTATTGAGATTCAAGGATAGAGATGTCATCTCTAAAATTAATGATGATCAAAATGAGATTCTTGACAGATTGAATGTAAAGATTGACGGTGTCTCCGGGTAACGATTAATACAGTTCAGTCATTGTGGGAATTATTATCAGATTTGGAAGATCCAAGAGACAACAGAGGAAAAAGACATGATTTAAGAGAAATCATTGTTCTTATTGTTGTAGGTTTTCTTTTAGGAAAGACTGATTATGTGAATATTGCTCACTGTCTGCGATTGAAGATGGATGAACTCAGAAAATATCTCTGTCTAAAAAATGGCATACCATCACATGATACATTTTCAAATGTCACAAAAACTTTAGACAGTAAGCAGCTTATATATATAATTTGTGCCTGGTTCTGTCAGCTTGTTGATATGCATGGAAAACATCTTATCATTGACGGCAAAGGAATTTTGGCTGCTGCAGAAAAAAACAAAAAAAAAAACTCCATATATCATGAATGTATTGGAGGCAGCAAGTAAGATGGTACTTATGCAGCTTAAGGTTGGTGAAAAAACAAATGAGATTACCGGGATAGATGAACTTCTAGATTATATAGATGTTGATGATTCAGTAGTTACCATAGATGCAATTGGAACGCAAAGGGCAATAATGAAAAAGATTATAAAGAAAAATGGTCATTTTGTTTTGCCGGTGAAGGAGAACCAGTATAATTTATGCAGTGATATCGCATTGTTTCTTGATGATGTCATAAAATCGAATGATCTACGTGTTCAAAAATCAAGTGAAGGCATAACGAATGATCATGGACGTGAAGAAAAGAGAATATATTACAGTACAAATGATATATCATGCATACTCGATGATGAATTTAAAATGATAAAAACAATTGGCAAGGTTGTAAGAGAAAGAACTTATTATATTTATGATGACGAAGGTAAAGTGATAGATAAAAAGAGTACAGTTGATGAAACTATTTATGTGTCTGATTCGGCAATGGATGTAAAAATGATGAGTGGATATATAAGGAACCATTGGACAATAGAGAATTCATTGCATTGGGTACTTGATAATACCTTTAAGGAAGACAAAAGCACAAATAAAAAAGGAAATTCCATGGAAAATACAGCTCTGTTGAGAAAAGTTGCCTACAATATAATAAGGTTGCATCAAAGTAAACTGACTAATTGTTCATTTGAATATATCATAGACGAGTTTGCATATAATATATCTAGTATTATGAGCTATGTATTTTAACCATGGAAAATCCTCCATTGGATACTATAATTGTAACATTTTTAAAAAAATGTGCAATATTTTATGGGGTTATTATGCGCTTTTTTAAAGATTTGAAATTAGAGAATGTATAGTCAAATAATATTTACAAATTTTGATGTCTACAGATAGAAATGGAGACTGTTTTTATTATGATGCAATATTTTTATGCAATCGCCCTGATTTGATGCTTACTTTTATTTATATTATTGTCATTTTTTGTTATAATATAAAAGGTGAAAAAAATGAAAATAAATAAGAGATTTAAAATAACAAATGATATAACTTTATATAATGGAAATTGTTTAAATTTACTAAAAAAAATTCCTGATGAATCTGTAGATCTTATTATTACCTCTCCACCATATTGTATAGGAAAAGAATATGAAAACCCTCATGACGATATTGAAAGTTTCAAAAAGCAACATAAGAAAATTTTTAAAGATTTATATCGCATACTAAAAGTGGGGGGAAGTATCTGTTGGCAAATTGGTTATCATGTTACAAATGGTTCAATAATTCCTTTAGATTTTTATGTATATGATATTTTTACTGAAAACAATAAGAATTTGAAACATCCATTAGTATTAAGAAATAGAATTATATGGACTTTTGGACATGGATTAAATTCGACTAATCGTTTTAGCGGGAGACATGAAACTATATTGTGGTTTACTAAAGGGAGTGACTATTCCTTTGATTTGGATAGTGTAAGAATCCCCCAGAAATATCCTGGTAAAAAATCTTATAAAGGAAAAAATAAAGGTCAGCTAAGTGGTAATCCTCTTGGAAAAAATCCTTCAGATGTATGGGAAATACCTAATGTGAAAGCTCAACATGTTGAAAAAACTATTCATCCGTGTCAATTTCCTGTAGCATTACCTCAAAGATTAATAAAAGCACTTTCTCCAGAAAACGGATTGATTTTGGATCCGTTTATGGGAGTTTGTAGTACTGGCGTTGCAGCAGTCTTGGAATCAAGAAAGTTTGTAGGTGCAGAAATAATGGAGGAATACTATCAAATTTCTATTGAAAGAATAAATGATGTTTTAAATGGGAAAATTAAGATTCGAAAAGATGTTCCTGTAGCTGAGCCGGACACAAGAATGGATGTAGCGAAGTTACCGGAAGAGTTTAAAATAGCAAGGGAGAAAAAGTATGGTAATTAAGACCAAAAGACCAGTAAAAAGAAAATTTAAAACAACAAGAGAGGAAAAGATTTTAAAAAGACAAATAACCAATTTCAACAATAAAATCAGATATACATTTACAAATGCTGACTTCTCATATATAAACTCTTCAAATAAACATTTTGTAATTGGAGATCGTACTATAGAGATTGATAAAATTTTTTATTATCAAAATATTTTATTGATTTGCGAAGATACTACTACAAATGGAAAATCAAAACTTAAAGAACATATTTTAAATAAAGAAGATGCATTTCGTGAAATTGAAAAAAATCTTAACCAATTTATAATTAAAATAAAAGAATTATTTCCTGAACACAAAGAAAATTTAAATAATTATCTTGATGAAGAATATCAAATTTTCTTTTTATATTTTTCGATGTATTCAACTAATTTTTCTAAAGATGAAAAAAGAAGATATGATAATATCCTAATTATTGAACCTACATCATTGGAGTATTTAAATAGAATAAGTAAATGTATAAAAAAATCAGCAAGATTTGAAATATTTAGATTATTGAATATTGATAGCACAACTATTGGTAAACCAAATTCAATGTCTCAAAATAATAGTATAGAAACGTCTATTATTTGTCCTAAAAGTTCTACAGGTATTTCAAATGGTATTAGACTTGTTTCTTTTATGATGTCTGCAGATTCTTTAATAAAAACTTCATATGTATTAAGAAAAGATAATTGGGAAGAGACTATTTCTCTATATCAAAGGCTTATTGATAAAAATAAAATTAGAAATATTAGAAAATTTTTAGTGAAGAAAAAGGTTACATTTTTAAATAATATAATTGTTGCTTTGCCTGATGAAATTACTTTTCAAAAAAATAATCAGCAAATTAATATTGAAAATATAACTAATTTTGATAACTGTAAGATATTCATTCCAAATAAAGCAAATACAATATGTATAATAGATGGCCAACATCGAGTGTATGCTCATTACGAAGATGTTCAAAATACTTCTCTTGAAAAAGATATTGCAAAATTAAGAAAAGAATTACATTTACTAGTTACAGGTATTATTTTCCCAAAAAATATGACTGTTGCCGAAAGAGTTAAATTTCAAAGTGAAATTTTTTTAGAAATTAATTATAATGCAAAAAAAGTACCTGCTGATGTTTTGTTACATATTGAACGAATGAAAAACCCATTGTCAGATGTTGGCTTAGCAAAACAAGTTATTGAGTCGCTTAATCTAATGACTCCTTTTAAAAATTTATTTGAATTATCAACCTTAGATAGTTCAAAAATAAAAATTTCTTCTATAATAAAATATGCCTTAAGATATTTAGTTTCAATTGATCAAAGTAGAGGAAAATCTAGTTTATATTATTATTGGTCAGGAAATAAAAATGCACTTGAAAATTTAGATGAAAATGCAAAAGACGACTATATTAATTTTTGTTCAAAAACTTTATCTATTTATTTTAATGCACTAAAGTCAGTATATGAAGAAGAGTGGAAATCAAAAGATTCTAAACTATTATCTGTAATATGTATAAATGGATTTATAATGGCTCTAACAAATCAATTAGAAAAGAATGGTATACAGAGCTATGACTACTATGAAGAAGCCTTTAAAAAATTAAATTATAACTTTTCAAAACAAAATTTCCCGTATACATCTAGCCAATATAAAAAACTCTCTATTGAAATATTAAAAGATGCCTTTGATATAATTGTATAAAAAATTTTCAATCAAACAATATTTATTATTCTCATATTAAAGCTGTTCATTAACTTTTTAGTGTTAATTTTGGATCATTTATTATTAAATACGCAAAAGCATCCTATTTAATTTAGTGTTCACAAAAAGTTAGACATGTTAAATTAAAACTGGTTTTTGAAAGTATTATTGCCTATACGGCCAGTAGATACAATCTTTTTCTGTTGAAAGGATGATTTGATGGTGCTGTTCTTCAATATAGCTTTCAAGCGGAATGATGCGATGTTAAAGTTTTGGAGGGGCTGAGTTTGATAAAATATTTGTAGTTACGCACCTTAGATGGCTGTTAAATGGAGAAATTTATGATAGTGTATCAAGAAACAAATGAATAATTTCTATTAGATGTATTTAATTAAAAATAGAAAAATTAGTATATGAAAGGCTAAATAAAAAGACCGCATATATGATGTGAATATCAATCATGGATGAATTCAATGCAATATATATATTAAGTATTAGATGATCGAAGTAGGGAAAGTGCTGCAATTATTGAATTAAAGGTAAATGTTAAATTATTTTAATCTCAACATAATTTGACGTTTACCAAGGATATATCAATACCAAAAGATAAATTATTAGATGAAATCAATAAAGGAGGCAAGTTTTTAAATAATAAAATTGATGAAATAAAATTAAAAGTGTTGATAAAATATCAATATTTTAAAGAAAGAGAATATCCTGAATTAAATGTGTATGATGATGCTGTTAGTTGGTGTTTTGATAAAAAATCAAAATTTGAAATTGAGATAATGGTGATCAATGAAGAAGAATTAATTTATTTATTAAAAGCTATCTCTAGATAAATGTTGGTGAAGAATAAGCAAATTGTGTAGCAGTAATATAACTCATATTACTTATTTACACACTATCGATGATTCAACTAAAATGTTTATTACATCATTTTTATAAGTATACTGGGAAGAAAGATAAAATTAATTTTATTCATACAATTACTAATTGTTTAGATAATTTAACAGATTCAGATTGAGTACAAAATATTTAGTACACATTTAAAAATAGAAAAATTATGAAATATCTTATAAAAAACACTTATTTTAGTAAAGTAAATAACAATGATTATTAATTTTTATTTGAGTCTGAATAGTATCTGATATGAAAAAACGCCTTTAGATGATATGATGCCCCAGTAAACGTTGTAAATAATTAAACACTGACTATAGGAGGTTTTTACTTACTATAGGTAGAAAATTACAATATTCAAAAGAAATAAAAATATATACTGTAAAACGTTATTTGTCAGATTTTTATTTGAATAACATAGATGATTCCAAAAGCTATTTTGAAAATTGAAAAAATGAAGATATTTACTTGACAGGATGGTTGCGAAGATATTTTTCAAAAGTCAGAAGTAAATTTGAAATTGGTGAATTAGATAATAGTTTAAGAAGAAAAGAATTTTTTATAAAAGAAAATTTTCAAGAATAAATAGATGTAAATAAAAAAGCTAAGTTCTTTGGTTACAAAGAATATTGGCTTTTTTATTACACTATATTATTTTGTTCTTACTATTTATAAAAAAGTTATTTCATATTTATAAAAATATATTATAATGTAAAAGCATTAAAAATGTAAATATATAGGGGAAGAAGGCTTGATATGATTAAATTTTTTAAAGTAAACATGGAACCTAACAAAAGATTAAGAATGATAGAAGTAATATTTTCAATAGGATTATGTATTGCTTCAATTATATCAATTGGATATGGCTTGCTTGATATTAATGCTAATGTTGAAAATACGCAGTTTAAACAAAGTATCCAAATGACAAGAGATACCGATTTAGAAGATTATAGTGAAGATAACACGATTTGTGATGTTACCTATACAAATGGTGACAAGCAGCTAATTGTATCTTATTCATATGAAGACTATGTTAAATTAGATGATAAGACAATTACAGCATATGAATACGAAACAAAAAATGGGACAAAATTATATTTTGATCACCAAAATATAAACGATCAAGAAGTACAGTATGCCTACAAACAAGTAAGAGCTAATGAATTAGCCTCATTATTTAACTTTGGGATTGCTTCTTTAATCTTGATGTTATCCATTTTAATTATGATGTTATTTGCAAAACAATTTACAACCTATGAAAAATCATGGTTTATTTCGATCATGGTTCTAGCAACGATTTTTTCCGTAGTTTTCCCAGAAGAAAGTGCTAATGGGGTAAATGGAATTATCATTATGCTGCTTTATTTATTGGATACATTCTTAAATATTCTTTGTGAATTATTGATTTCTAAACAATCACGATATAATTTTCTTGTTTCGGTATTAGTTGAAATTGTTGAAATTGCTATATGTGTAGTATTAATGTATCGATTTGCTACAATGGCAACAACATTATTTTTCTGGCTGCCAATTGATATTATTAGTTACATAAATTGGTCAAAACATAAAGATGATGAAGAAAATGAATTAACAGTAGTAAGAAAACTAAGAGGATACCAGGAAGTTTTAGTTATCATCGGAATCATTGTTTGGACGTTTGTAATTGGATATCTTATTAGTGGTTTAAATATTGCCACGGATTTCTACAACAATGAATTATTAGAAACATTCATTATCTATATTGATGCTTGTGCCTCAGCAGTAGGGATTGCAAATGGTTTATTTATTTTCTTTAGGTTGCAAGAGCAGTGGATTGCATGGTATATTTGTGCATTTCTTGAAGCCGTTATAAATATTATTTCGGGACAATATGTTTTATTAGTTCTAAAACTAGGCTATTTTACTAATACAACATATGGTTATATCAAGTGGAGCAGATATATTAAGGAACATACAACAGAGAAACATGCACAAATATCATAATGTGTCTTGAGGAATGATGTTAAAATTGATAGAATAAAGTATATATTAATATGAGCAAGATTAGGAGTGAAAATATGGCTATATTAGCAGGTGATTTTAAAACAGGATTAACTTTGATTGTTGATGGTGATCCTTGTCAAGTTATGGATTTTCAACATGTAAAACCAGGTAAAGGAGCAGCCATCTTAAAAACAAAGATGAGAAACTTAAAAACTGGAGCGATTCAAGAAAGAAACTTTAATGCTTCGACTAAGTTTGAAGCAGCAAATATTTCAAGAAAAGATGCGCAATATTCATATGAAGCAGATGCTACTTTTTATTTTATGGATCTAGAAACATATGAAACATATGAATTGGCAGAGGATCAAGTAGGGGACAATAAATATTATATTATTGAAGGTTCAACTGTTTCATTAATGTTCTTTGACGGGTTATTGTTATCAGTATCTGTTCCTGAAAAAGTAGAATTAACGGTGGTTGAAACGGATCCAGCCATCAAGGGTGCACCATCTAACCAGACAAAAGATGCCGTTACTGATACAGGGTTAACATTACGGGTTCCTCAGTTCATTGATACTGGAGAAAAAATCGTTGTGTTTACAACTGATGGAAAGTATGCTGGAAGAGCTTAATAAGCTCTTTTTTAAAATTATGAATAAAATTGTATTGATTACTGGGGGGGCTAAAGGAATTGGCAAAGCAATTGCTTTAGAATTGGCAAAACAAGGATATGATATTGTAATTAATTATTTAACATCTAAAAAAGAAGCTGAGGCATTAAAAAATATGATTATTGATGATTATGGAGTACGTTGTTTGGCTATTGCAGGAGATGTTTCTAAGGAAGATAAAGTAGATGAAATGGTATCTTTGATTGAGTCAAAACTTGGTGGCGTTGATATTTTGATCAATAATGCAGCCGTAGATTTATCAAATTTATTTCATTTAAAAAATGCTGAAGAATTTAGAAAAACATTAGATGTAAATGTAGTAGGAGCATTTAATTGCAGTAAACGTGTTTATCGCCATATGATCGATCAAGAATATGGAAAAATCATTAATATCGCTTCGACCAATGGTATTAATACCTATTATCCGATGTGTATTGATTATGATGCATCTAAAGCTGCATTGATTTCTATGACACATAATCTTGCCTTTGAATTTGCACCTTTTGTTAATGTAAACTGCATTGCTCCAGGTTTCATTGGTACGGAAAATGAACTGAATGGTTATGATGAGCAATTTTTAAAAGAAGAAGTTGAAAAAATCATGGTCAATCGCTATGGTGATCCTCAAGAAGTAGCTTATTTAGTAAAGTTTTTAGTAAGCAAAGAAGCTGATTTTATTAATAATACCGTAATTCGAATTGATGGTGGACAAAAAGGAAGTTGCTAATTCAACTTCCTTTTCATATTTGATAATGCTAATAAAATAGATAATTTTCCATACTCAAAAGTTAAACCGCCTTGCAGATATAAGGTATATGGTTCAATAACTGGGGCATCAGCACTTAATTCAATCGTACTGCCTTGAGTAAAGCTGCCGGCAGCCATAACTTCATCAAAAGGATACCCTGGCATTGGAGCTGGTAAAACATGGACAAATGAATCAATCGGACTAGTTTGTTGAATGCCTTGAGTAAAGCTTACTAAATTCTCCTTAGATTTAAGTTCTAATGTTTGAATAATGTCAGTCCGTGGTTCATCATAGCGAGGAGATACGTTTGAATATTCTAGTTTTTCCAACATATAAGCTGTAAATATAGCAGTTTTTAATGCGTTTTTTACAGCATTGGGTGCCATAAAAATTCCTTTAAAAAAAGCATTGTTTAAATTGAAATTAGCCCCTAAATCTTTTCCAATTCCTGGAGCTGTTAATCTTTCCGCTACCATATAAACTAAATTTTGATTACCGGCTACATATCCTCCAGTTGGAGCAATCCCGCCACCAAGATTCTTCATTAAAGATCCGACAACAATATCAGCACCAACATGCCCGGGTTCTTTGGTTTCTACCAACTCGCCATAACAATTATCTACCATAATAATTACTTCATCATTTACTTCACGAATCTTTTTAATGATCCGTTCAATCTTTGCTATCGATAATGACTTACGATGCGAATAACCCCTAGATCTTTGAATTTCAACTAATTTAATATTCTTTTCTTTTAAGCGTTCAATAATCATTTGATCATCAAAATCGTCATTAATTAATTCAATTTGTTCATACTTCACTCCGGCAGCTTTTAGCGACTGACTTGAATCTCCGCTTATCCCAATCATTTCCTGAAGCGAATCGTAAGGAGCACCAGACAATGAAATCATTGTATCACCATGTTTCAATAAGGCTGAAAGAGTTATGTATAAGGCATTTGTTCCGCTCATAATTTGAGGCCGTACTAATGCATCCTCACAACCAAGAACCGTTGCAAAAATCTTTTCAATCTTATTTCTTCCCTCATCATAGTTTCCATAACCGTTGATATCACTAAAATCTGAGTAAGAGACTTTGTTTTCAATAAAAGCAGATAAGATTCGATTAGAATTTGTTAGACAAATAGAGTCGATCTTTTCGTAGATATCATGTAAAACTGTATCAGATTCTTTAGCTAAAGTAAGTAGATCCGGATTTATTTGTTCAAGTATCATAAAAAACCTCCTATAAATAATACATTGTTTATTATACACATTTTTTGATTAATTGCATTGGTATAATATCTATTAACTATAATCTATCTATCATTGAGTGCTCATATTAATGAGCAACAAATGATGACTGATGAATTTTTTCTACCCATTAATATTTATAAATTAGATGATGAGTTGAAAATTTAATCAAATTAAACACCATGGACGCTCTTAATTGAGCTCTCTAAAAAATTGCGGGATAAAAATTAAATAGCTTTAAATACTTACGGGGTCAATGCTTTAAATTGACTTTATTAGATTTTGAAATATGGATTATTATTGAAAATTTATAAATTAAGAGAAGTAGCGCTTATATCTTAATTTAAAAAGATTAGTAAATTTGTATGAATTTGACGAGTTCGAATAAGAATATGATAGATATGCGCTTTAAAATATTGATTACAAATTATTAAAACGATATTGAATGGTACTAGCTTGTGATATCAAGTTATTATCAATAATTTGCATAATAATTGTGCTTAGCTTAGCAAAGCAAACCCTTTGTAAAATTTATAGAAGAAGTTGAGGTTAAAAAGATCAATGAGATATATTTTGAAAATTATTTTTTGATGCAATAAAAGTCAATTTTCGAAAGCCTTCATTTTATATTTGATTATTATTGTTTTGTACATTATGAGTATAAGTTTTCATTATATAGAAAGTAATTATTTATATTATATTGATATGAATAAAAGAGTAGATTTACTTAAAAAAATATCTAGTTTAGATTTTAATTTATTAAAATCTAAAGATATAACTAAGAGAGAGTATGATGATATTTTGGATAAGATGAAAAATCATCACAGTGATAGTTGAGAAGTCATAGATAATAATATAAAATCCATATCTGGTCCGTTTCTACCATTTTTAGTAATGCTATTTGTTCCGTTTATGAATACTTTCAAGAGTAATGCTCAAAAGGTAGGAGCTATTATTATGATGCTAATTATTTCTATAATATTTGGTTTTTAGGTATGATTATCCCACCATTGCCTATTAGATAGTTAAATTATGTGATACTAATATCTATAGAAATAGTTTTATATTTTTTAGAATATTTTGAGTGCTTAATTTTTAATAGTCGTTTAGAATAATATTGAAATATAAATATATAGATAAAAGAAATATGATTACAAAAGAGTGACTGTCTAAACTAATAAGACAAGTTGGTAAAAATATTTATTTTTTAAGCAATGAGAACATATGTGGTATATAATAAAAAATGATATATTCTATAACTACAATGATAAGTTGTATTAAATAAAGGTTATTAGAAGTATTTTTTGTAAAAAGAGAATATTGAGTATAGAAAATTTGATGGACTTATAGTCCTAAGAGCTGCCATATGTAAATCAGATACATCTGTTTTTTATGAAATAGGATACAAAATTAATGTGCTATTATTATGATGAAGATTTAAAATTTTTTAAGGATGGTGATGAAATTATGAAAGAAGTAATCGTTTCAGCAGGATTAGTATACATATATCTTAATGGATATTTAGAAAATGAAAGGCTGCATATTCAATCCATTGATACTTATAGCTGTTTAGAAAATGGCTTTTATCAACGTGTAATAGAGGCTTCAACAATAGCTAATGAAGTTGATGAAATAGTACATATTTTTGCTGTTGTTGGAGTTAAAGAAAAAGCAAATCAAATATATTCTATGATAGAGAAAAGATTAAAGAATAATTTTAATAATATTATAGCTGGGAAAAATATTAAAAAATCTTCGAAAATGCTAGATAAAACAGGTAATGTTTTTTTTCGCTGTGTTCAAGAGTTTTTTTGTGAACAATTAGATCATTTTCCTAAACAAGTTAATTACGATTTTAACGATTTTACTATCAAAGGAATTTGTTCTAGCCGCTTACCGGATTATGTAGGAGATTCTATTACGAATGAAATTATTTATATATGGCTAGAACGCGAGAAACCAATGTTGTGTGGTAGACAATTGATGATAAGATCTTTCTTTGTGCGTGATTTTATTGGGAGAAAAGTTATAGCCTCACTTCCTAACAAAGAGAATGAATCATGGCGATTCATTTTTGAAGGGGGTCATCAGATTTCAATGAATGAGAAATTTTCTTATTTAAAAGAAACATTACATCCAGATGATTTAGGTGGATTCTGTTCATCAAATATACAAAGTATATTAATGAACCCAATTTATGCATATGGTCAATGGTTTCAACCAAATGATGTTTGCGAAGAATGGCATAAAGTGTTTCTTTATCTATGTGCTATTTCAGATAATGAGTGGAATGAAGTAAGTATCTCCAAAATATATGATAAGTTTTTAGATTTTCTTCGAAAAAATATATGTATTACAATGGAGGCTCCTTCTTTAATTTCTAAAAGTGAATATTACAAAATATTATTGATTCATATTATAAATTTCCGTAGTTTCCTTAAAGGAGAAGATGAGCCAGTACTTTCTAAAGATTTGCTCCAAACAATGAACTCAAGGTATGTATATTTGCCATATCTGTGGGAATTGATTCCCCCAAATACATATAAAAATAGATTTTCAGCTAATAATTTTAAAAAGCAAATAAATGAAGCTATGAAAGAAAATGATTCTTATATAAAAGGAATTCTTTGGGAAAATGCTATAGCATATGTGTTAAACAATATAGAAGGTTTAAAAATCACTGGTAGAAGAATTCGGACATGTAATCAAGAAATAGATATCAGTCTTGTAAATATATCATTAGATGATCAACTTTGGCAATTGGGAGCATATATCTTGGTTGAATGCAAAAATTGGAGTTCGCGTGTAGGCGTACACCAAATTAGAAATATCGCACATATTTCTAATTTGAAAGGAAATAGAACAGCAATTTTATTTGCCTCAAACGGGATAACTAGCGATGCACAAAGAGAAATCTATCGATTGGCAATTGAAGGTTGTTTTATTGTTTGCGTTACTGTTGACGATCTTCTTCAAATGACAAGTGCTAAAGAGTGCAAAATACTTATTTTAGATAAGTGGAATCTTTTACAAGAAAATGTAGAATTAACTACGATATTATAATTATAGTATAAATAATTTCCATTTGTTGTCTATTTTTACTAAACTATAAAAATAGTGGTTAATTTTAGTGAAATCAATATTTAAATAAGATAATAATATAAAAGATATATGTGTTAATTCATACAGTTTCATAAATAATGGATGATTCTAATTAATGTATTATTTGAAGCTGCATATTATTTTTGGAGTTTATTAATATCAATGAAAATTAACATATAATTTTGTTTTCATTAATTTATTGATATTATGTTATACTTAAATAAATAGTTTTTAATTTGGGGTGAAGTTATGATAGTATATCAAGAAACAAAAGAACAATTTCTATTAGATGTATATAATGATAAAATAGATGAAAAAATAGAAAAATTAGTATTTGAAAGATTGAATAGAAGAACAGGCTATAGCGAATACCAAACATGGATGAATTCAATGCAATACATGTATAAAGTATTGGAAAATAAAGCTATACCATCAAATAGTATTGTTGCAATAGAGTACAAAGTACCTAATTCTAATAAAAGAATTGATTTTATTGTCAGTGGTGAAGATGAACAAGGTAGAGAAAGTGCTATAATTATTGAATTAAAACAATGGCAAAGTTTAAATAAGATTGAAAATATGGATGGATTAGTAGAAACGAAATTAAATGGTCATTTAACACCAGTAGCTCATCCATCATATCAGGCATGGTCATATGTTAGTTTAATTGAAGATTATAATGAAGATGTAAGAAAATATAAAATTAATTTGCAGCCATGTGCTTATTTACATAACTATCGAAAGAAAGAATATGATGATTTAGTAGACTTATGTTATGAATATTATTTAGATAAAGCCCCTGTTTTTACCCGTGGTGATACTAAAAAATTAGCAATGTTTATTGCTAGATATGTAAAAAAGGGCAATCCTGATGTAATGTATCATATTGATAGTGGTAAAATTAAGCCGAGTAAATCACTACAGGATAGTTTAACTAATATGTTAAAGGGTAAACCAGAGTTTACCTTGTTAGATGAACAAAAAGTTACTTATGAAAAAGCTCTTGCTATTGCTAAAGAAAATTCTGCTAGAAAACAAGTTTATATTATTCATGGTGGTCCTGGAACTGGTAAAACAGTTATCGCAGTTAATATGTTAGTTGAATTGATCAATCGAGATAAAAATACTATTTATGTAACTAAAAATTCTGCACCTCGTGAAGTATATCAAAAGAAACTAACTGATGGTGGATATAAAAAGGTTTATATTAATAATTTATTTAAAGGTTCAGGTGTTTTTATAAATGCGAATGAAAATGATTTTGATTGTATAATAGTTGATGAGTCACATCGCTTAAATGCAAAATCTGGAATGTATCAAAATAATGGAGAAAATCAAATTAAGGAGATTATTAATGCTGCCAAGTTTTCAATTTTCTTTGTTGATGATCATCAAATTGTAACAACCAGTGATATTGGTTCAAGTAAAGAAATAAAAAAATGGTGTAAATATTATAATGCTATTGTTTATGAGGATAAGCTGACTTCGCAATTTAGATGTAATGGCAGTGATGCTTATTTATCGTGGGTAGATAATGTTTTAGAGATAGAAGACACTGCAAATGATGAACTGGATATTGATTATGATGTTAGAATCTTTGATGATCCTTTAGCATTAAAAAAAGCTATTTTCGAAAAGAATAAAATTGCTAATAAATCAAGAATGTTAGCGGGCTATTGTTGGAAATGGCAAAAAAATGGTAGAAATAGATCAGATGTTCACGATATTGAAATTGGAGACTTTTCGATGTCATGGAATTTTGCATCAACTAAAACTTGGGCAATTGATGAGAAATCTATAAACGAAGTAGGGTGTATCCACACAAGTCAAGGATTGGAATTTGATTATGTAGGAGTCATTATTGGAGATGATTTACGTTATGAAAATGGCAAGATTATTACAGATTTTTTTAAACGGGCACCTACGGATAGATCAATTCGTGGTTTAAAAGGTCAATATAAAAAAGATAAAGAAAGTGCTCTAAAATTAGCAGATGAAATTATAAAGAATACATATAGAACACTTCTTACTAGGGGACAAAAAGGATGCTATATATATTGTACAAACAAAGAATTAAATGAATATCTAAAATTAAAACTTAAAAGAGGTAAAGAGAATGTTAGAAAAAGTTAGAGAAGAGATAATTAAGTTTAATCAGGATAGGGATTGGGATCAATTTCATTCTCCAGAGAATTTAGCGAAAAGTATTGCAATTGAATCAGGTGAATTATTAGAGTGTTTTCAATGGGATAATAGCTTTAATAAGCAAGATGTATGTGATGAATTGGCTGATGTGGTAAATTATTGTATTTTGATGGCTGATAAGTTAGATGTTGATTTGGAAGATATAGTATTAAAGAAATTGAAAAAGACTGAAAAGAAATATCCTGTTGAAAAAGCTAAAGGAAATAGTAAAAAATATAATCAATTATAAGCTTTGTATATATAATAAAGTGTTGTATAAATATGCTGTTTTATATTAAAAGATATCAATAAATTTTGATATGAGGAATTTAAAGAGTATTGAAATCGTTACTTAAAATTAAAAAAATTGAGAGTTCTACCCATTGCATTTTATTTGGGTAATAATACTGCAGTAGAAATGAAAAAATTATATAAAGAGGATAATTTTGAAGAAAGGATAAAAGGTTAGTTTTAAAACATTTTATCCTTTTTATATAAAATTTTCTAAATTACTTAATAAATATTTTTGATTATCTCAGTAAGCATAGATGATTTGCATATATCCTAGACATTTACTATCTAATGATGATAAGATAGTTGTTAGTAAATAAAAAATTAGTAGCTAAAAAAGAGAGGAATCTAATTATGGAACCTAAACATAAAAGAAGGATTAGATATAAGGGAACGCATCCTAAAAAATACAATGAGAAGTATAAAGAATTAAATCCAGAATTATATCCAGAAACAATTGAAAAAGTAATTAAAAAAGGTAGCACGCCAGTAGGTATGCACCTATCAATCATGGTTGATGAAATTTTAGAATTTTTAGATATTCAAGAAGGGCAAATAGGATTAGATTGTACTTTAGGCTATGGCGGACATACTTTAAAAATGCTGGAATGTTTAAATTATACTGGTCATATGTATGCTTTAGATATTGATCCAATTGAAAGTATAAAAACTAAAGAACGCTTATTAGGTAAAGGATATGGCGAAGATGTTTTAACAATAAAAAATTGTAACTTTAAAGACATTGATATCATATCAAAAGAGGTTGGTTTGTTTGATTTTGTTTTAGCTGATCTAGGGGTATCATCTATGCAAATAGATAATCCAGAACGGGGCTTTTCCTATAAAAAAGAGGGTCCCTTAGATTTAAGATTAAATCCTCAAAAAGGAGTTCCAGCATCTATTAAGCTACAAGAGTTAAATAGAGATCAGTTAGAGCAGCTTTTTATTGAAAACTCTGATGAGCCATACGCAAAAGAAATAGCTAGAAATATTGATTCATACTTAAAATCAGGCCAATTAATTACAACGACAACACAACTGTATAAAATAATTGAAAAAAGTTTATCTTTTATTCCAAAAAAAGAAAGAAAAGATGCAGTGAAAAAATCTGCAGCGCGAGTTTTTCAGGCTTTGCGAATTGAAGTAAATAGTGAATTCGATGTACTTTTAGAGTTTATGGAAAAACTCCCAACGATTCTTAAACCAGGTGCAAGAGTGGCGATATTAACATTTCATTCTGGTGAAGATCGAATTGTTAAAAAGGCATTTAAAGAAATGAAAAATCTTGGAATTTATAGTGATGTAGCTAGAAATGTGATTAGACCAAGTAAAGAAGAGTGTCATATGAATAGTCGTGCTAAATCAACAAAAATGAGATGGGCAATCAAAGCTTAAGTATACTTGGAATTACTATATATTGAAAGATAACTAAACTAATATATGAATAATAGGGGAGAAATTTGGAAAATCAGTGATATATATAATGGAGAAAACATTGATGATAAAGCGGTTGTTTTGGTAATAAGAAATAATCAAGTATATATTCCGACTTCAAAGTTAGAAGAGAATATAGATATCATTGAAGAGAATTGTGATGATATTGCAGCTAATAACGATAAGTACATAAAAAACTATTATAATTATAAGGTAGCATTATTTTAATAGTTTGGGGATAAATGTCATTTGGATCAATGATTATGATGATATTTCCAAAATACTTATGGAAATTATTAATATAAAATAAGCTCTTTAATAATTTTAAGTAAAACAGAGTACGATTAAATTAATTTTAAAATCATATAAATAAGAGGATAACTTTAAATATATTAGATTTTGTAGTTATCTTTTTATTTATTTTGATATTTATCTTTGAGTGCTTTATGAAATAATTTTGTTTCATGTTTATGACAAGTATCTAAGTTGTAGTTTTCACAAGTTGAGTGTTTATTACTGATTTTATAAAAATGCTCAGGATGATGATAATGTCTATATTCTTATTCCAATATAGACACTAAACAAAAAGCTAAATTGTAAATGGAGTAGGGATAAAAACTAAAAGGCTGTACTGAAAATAGAATCTTAATTATAGATACGGCATTCCATGTAACGTTGTGGTTTGATAAATAAAGAGTTAAAAGGATACCAGCTAAAATTTGCAAAGAAGACAGAGAAATTTGATAAAGAAATCTAGAAACTCAAAGTAAAGACGGTTCTGTGATTATATATTTGAACAGTCCTTTTAAAAAGTATTGGATTAAGCTGATGGTTAGAAATATATTTTTTTAAAAACTGGTATCCTTTGCATAAAGTTAAATTAAACATAGAAAACATATCGTGATCGGAAAAATAATCATGCTGGTAGAACAAAAGGAAGATTTCGATTTTCAATATGATAATAAATTGCAAATAAAAAGCAACTTGTAAAAATGCTAATGCGATTCATTAAATTTTACCATTATTAGCATATAAACGATTAAACTGTTTAATGCGAAGTCCCAAAATATTAACTACCTCATCTTCACGTTCTGGGATACTGTTACATAAAGAGATAAGAATGTAAATAGGAGTATAAAAGTGTAAAGTAATAATATATGAATTTTCGTCTTTTGAAATATTATGCTTGGTTAAAACAGAAAAATGAATTGTTGATAGGGTAATGAATCGTCAAAATATTCTTTGATATATTAGTTGGCAAAATCTTTATTTTTAAACTGTTCAACTGTCATTATTTTTTAAACTTACTTTGAAATTCGTCGTGGAGAAAATAAGGAAACATATTCTCATCAATATTAATGAATCGATACATCTCTTGTTCTAGAGCAATTCCATTCATTTCTAGACTTTCGACAAATTTTTGATACCATTCATATTTTTAATGTTATCATATAAAAATATATTGTTTACTTTGATAATGTTTATACAGTGATGGAGCCTTGATTCCAACGATTTGAGCAATTTGGTTAACAGTTATTGCATCGTAGCTATTTTTTGAAAATAAAGTTAGTGCTTCTAATAATATTTTTTCTTTTGTTGAAATCATTTCCTCCCCTTTTTAGCTAATAGTTATTAGTTGCCAAAATAAATATATTTAATAGTAGAAGTTTAAATATGAGAAAAAAATATATTGATGTAAGAAAAATTTCATATTCGTGTTTTTTTGATAAAAGAATGATAAAATATTAAAAAATATAAGGAGTGGAAACATGATAAAAATAGGAATTGTAGGATACGGAAATTTAGGACGTGGGGTAGAATGTGCAGTATTACATAGTCAAGATATGGAACTAACTGGGGTTTTTACAAGAAGAAATCCTAAATCAGTAAAAACACATAGTGATGTACCTGTTTATAGTATGGATAAAGTTTATGATATGAAAGATCAAATTGATGTTCTTGTTTTATGTGGTGGTAGTGCCAATGATTTACCAAAACAAACAGTAGAATTAGCAGAATATTTTAATGTAGTTGATAGTTTTGATACACATGCTAAAATCCCTGAACATTTTGCTAATGTTGATGAGGCAAGTAAAAAGAATAAACATATAAGTATTATTTCTGTTGGCTGGGATCCAGGGTTATTTTCATTAAACCGTCTTTATGGACAAGCTATTTTACCGCAGGGTCATGATTATACTTTTTGGGGAAAAGGGGTTAGTCAGGGACATTCTGATGCAATCAGAAGAATTGACGAAGTTAAGGATGCAAGACAGTATACTATTCCAGTAGAAGCTGCTCTTCAAAGTGTTCGTAATGGGGAGAATCCAACTTTAGTAACACGTCAAAAACATACTCGTGAATGCTTTGTTGTTGCTGAAGAAGGGGCTGATTTACAAAGAATAGAAGAAGAAATTAAGACAATGCCTAATTATTTTGCAGACTATGATACTACTGTTCATTTTATAAGTGAAGCTGAATTATTACGTGATCACCAAGGAATTCCTCATGGAGGGGTTGTATTAAGAAGCGGGACAACCGGATTCGAACAAGAAAACAAACATGTAATTGAGTATAAATTAACCTTAGATTCAAATCCGGAATTCACGTCAAGTGTATTAGTTGCATATGCTCGAGCAGCGCATCGGATGTATCAAGAGGGTCAACATGGATGTAAAACTGTTTTTGATATAGCGCCTGCTTACTTACATCCTGAATCTGGTGATGAATTAAGAAAAAAATTATTATAGTAAAATTTTCAAATTTAATAAATCTAAAACCTACTAGTAGATGTTATGGTATGTACTTCTAAAGCAGACTGTGTAAATAAATGAAACGCTGAATATTAAAGAGGCATCAGATCATTAACTACTATGTAGGTTTTTATTAGAAATTACAGTTTTCTATTTTAATTATGTGATCAACTAATTCTTGATAAAAATCAGGCTCATGGCAAACTAAAATAGCACTACTAGAATAATTTTTAATTGCTTTTGCCAATGCTTTTTTTATTTCTTGATCTAGATGATTAGTTGGTTCATCTAAAATCAATAAATGGCTAGTAATAATAGCAACATACATAATTTTACTTTTGCCTGCTCACCACCATTTAATTGGATAATTGGTTTATCAATAAGATCGGTCGTAATATTGAAATGTGCAAGATTGGTTCGAATTGTCTTAATGCCTAATTTAGGATGACTATCGTGAACTATTTCTAACGGTGTTTGATAATCATTAGTCCAAATTAAATCTTGATTATAATAAGCAATTTTTATTTGATCATTAAAAATAAAGGTTCCTGATATCAGAATAATTTCACCTAGTAACGTTTTTTAAGTGTTGATTTTCCAACACTGTTAAATCCAGTAATGGCAATTTTTCTTGAGCGGACAGTGAAAAGCTGATCTTTGAAAGTAAAGGCTTATGATATCCAATCGTTAAATTAGCTGCTTTAAGAATTTGTTTCGTTAAAAGTGGTAGATTTTTAAATTTAAAATCTAGTATTATAATTGTAATAGGTGATGTTAGACGTTCAAAGTGAGCTAATTGTTTACGTCTTCCTTGAGTTATTTCTGAATTATTCCCAGCTATATTTTTGCGGATAAATTGTTCCGTTTTTTATATGTTTTTGTTGTTTTTGATAACGTCTTAGATAATCAGTGCGAAGACGTTTTTTTGTTTTAAAAAGATGAATATTTTCCACGATATTTTTTATTGTATAATAATCAATATTTAAAATACAATCAGTAATTTTATCTAGAAAATCAAAATCGTGCGAGATAACAATATAGGTGCCCATAAAATTATTTAAAAAGTCAACTCGCTAATTAATATGTTTAGTGTCTAAAAAATTAGTAAGTTCATCCAATAATAAAACATCTAGTTTTTCTAATAACAATTTAGCTAGAATCACTTTAGCACATTGTCCACCACTGATTTTATTAATTTTTTTATCAAGTCCAATTAGATTAATCCCAAGACCTGCAGTTACCATATTTATTGAAGTAAAGTCAAAAGTTCTTCATTATTATTAAAACTTCTTTTTTTGATACAGTGTTAGCATTTTTTGTTCTAAAAAATATTCTTCATTGTAGACAGGACTAAGATATTCTTTGATTATTTATTCTTGATTAAGAGTAGCATATTGATTAAGGTGGGCGACTTTAATATTAGAATGCCAAATAATTTGACCATACTCTGGTAAATAAGCACCGGTAAGCAATTTCATTAATATGCTATTACCAGCACCATTGGCTCCTAAGATGACTATATGTTCATTTTTATATCATATTTTATCTCTAAAATCATGAGATAAATCTTTAATTGTTAATAAACTCATTTTCTTTTTTTCCTATCTAATAAAGCAGTAAATATTAACATAAATATTACCTTCTGCAAATGAATATATAATAAATTAAAGATACTGTCAATTTCAGTCAATAAATGTATTAAACTATATTTTTTAATAAAGTGATTACTTGATATAAATAGTTTTTCATATTTATAAATTTTCTTAACATTGTTAGAAAATAATGTATAATAAATAAACATGTTTAAGGAGGGAAAATGATGAAAAAGGATATGACGACAGGTAGTCCTCTTAAGCTGATTATTGCTTTTGGGATACCTTTAGTAATAGGTAATATTTTTCAACAGTTTTATAGTATGGTTGATACAATTATTGTTGGGAAATATGTTGGGAAAACAGCTTTAGCAGCTGTGGGGTCGACCGGATCACTAAACTTTATGATTATTGGTTTTGGAATTGGTATATGTAGTGGTTTTGGAATTCCAATTGCCCAAAGTTTTGGTGGTAAAAAAATACAAGACATGAAAAAATACATAGTTAATTCATTTTATTTATGTATGTTGATTACAGCAATTATGACAATTGCTACTGTTATTGCTTTACCATCAGTTTTAGAGTTGATGCAAACACCAAGTGATATTTATCAGCAGGCATATGATTATATCGTGGTTATCTTTATTGGATTATTTGCCACAATGCTATATAATATTTTATCAAGTATTTTAAGAGCAATCGGAGATTCAAGGACACCGTTATATTTTTTGATTTTATCATCAATAATTAATATTGTTCTAGATTTGATTTTTATTACTCAATTTGATATGGGAGCAGTAGGAGCTGCCTATGCAACAGTAATTGCCCAATTTCTATCTGGAGCAGCCTGCTATATTTATATGAAAAAGAAAACCGACGTTTTAACTTTCGAACATGATGATAAAAAATTCAGTAAAAAACACAGTATTCGATTATTACAAATGGGCTTACCAATGGCAATGCAGTTTTCGATTACTGCAATTGGCAGTGTTGTGATTCAATCTGCTGTTAATACTTTAGGTTCAGATGTTGTAGCTGCAGTTACTGCTGCGATTAAAATTTCTGTTATGTTGACTCAGCCATTAGAAACTTTAGGGTTAACAATGGCAACGTATGGCGGTCAGAATTTAGGTGCAAATAAAATAGGACGGATTTTCGCCGGATTACGAGTAAGTTGTATTATTGGCGCTGCTTATTGTGCTATTGTATTTATATTTGTTTACTTTACTTCTGATTATCTATCATTGTTATTTATCGATGCTAAAGAAGTTGTTATTATGGCAGAAATTAAACAATATTTGTTAATTAATTCGATGGGATATTATATCTTATGTATTTTATTTATATTGCGTAATTTACTACAGGGATTAGGTTATAGTTTTTTAGCAATGTTTGGCGGTGTTGCAGAAATGATAGCTCGCTGTATTGTTGCTTTCTTTTTTGTTTCATCATTTGGTTTTAATGCAATTTGTTTTGCAAATCCATTAGCGTGGCTTTTTGCGAATATTGTCTTTATTGGTGGATGGATTTATAAACGTAAAGAATTAAAAGTAATTCAAAGTAGCGAGGAAGTAACAGTTTAATTAACAATTCGTTTATTTTTTCCCAGCAATAGTAACTAACGGTCAATTGTATCTTAGAATGCATATGTTATTATATTACTATAATGAGGTGAAAATTAATGAAAATTAATGAAATAATTAAAGAAAAGCGATTAGCTTTAGGGTATACACAAGAGCAATTAGCCAAGTTTTTAAATCTTACTACGCCAGCAGTCAATAAATGGGAGCGGGGGATTAGTTATCCAGATATTACTATTTTACCAGCTCTAGCAAGAATCCTAAAAACAGACTTAAATACTCTATTGTCATTTAAAGATGATTTGTCAGATTATGAAGTTGTGTTGTTTTTAAACGATTTAGCTGCAATCAAAGATTTTCAGCAGGCATATAGAATTGCAATAGATAAAATAAATGAATATCCAACTTGTGATAATCTAATTGTTAATGTAGCAGTTGTTTTAGAAGGATTGCTTTCATTAAACGAGATGGATGAAGCTATAAAATATCAGCAAAAAATTGACAGTTTATTGGAACAGTGTTTAACTAGTGACAATCCAATGATTAAAAATCAAGCTCAAGCAGTTTTGATCAACAAGTATATTAATCAAGGGAAACTTGAACAGGCTGAGAAGCTAATTAATGAATTACCAGAACAACATTTAATAGATAAAAAACAAAAGTTAGTCAATCTCTACATAGCTCAAGCAAAATTAGAAGCAGCCGCTAAATTACAAGAAGAAAAACTTTTAGTGACAGTTAATGAGATTCCAACTATGCTTTTAACTTTAATGGAGATTGCAATTAAACAAGAGCGGTATGATGATGCTGAAATAATCGCCGATATATATAAAGAAATGCATGAAGTTTTTGGATTATGGAAATATTCTAGTTATACTGCACATTTTCAATTATGTATAAATCGTAAAAAACGGTTAGAGTGTTTAAAAATATTAAAAGAAATGTTCAATGCAATTAATAAAGGATGGAATATCAATACTTCTCCTTTATATCGCCATATTACAGCAAAAAAGATTGATCAGACCTTTGTTCAAGAAATGAAAAATATGCTTGTGACATCAATTAAAAGTGATCCTGATTGTAAATTTATTACCGATGATCTTGAAATGAATAAAATCTTAGAAAAATATAAATGATGGTTAAATATCATCATTTTTTATAATATTTAAGAATATGCACAAGTAATTCACAATTTGTGAATTACTCTGTGATTGCAAGGTAGTCGCGTATCATTTAGTATTAAACATAATGTATAAGAAAAGGTGAATAACGCGTTTCTTTATAAGCTTAGATATGTTACAATAATATCCTTGAAAATCAATTTGAAAGTCGGTGAGTATATGACTATAGAAACTAATGATAATTTAAACCAGCTAATAAAAGCATACAATCATGATATTGAACTCAATCGTTTAAAAGATATTCTTGATTATTTAAAATCAAAACCAATTTATATGCCTTCGACAATTAAGATTTCAAAACAAAAATTACTAAAGATCCCCAATGATGATCTAATAATGATTTTAGATAATTTATCTGGAGAAACTACTCAAAATTATTTACCTGTATATTCTAGTCCTGTTTTATTCAATTCAAAATATCGCTATTTTGTTACTTTGAGTATTTATGATTGTTTTATGTTAATGAAAAGATTTAAAGAGAAAAATGCAATAATTATTAATCCTAATAGGGATAATTCATTAGTTATTGATAACATATTAATTAAGTATTTAAAAAATGGCGGATAAAAACTAAATTTATGTTTATTGATCCATATCGCAGCTTGTAAATAGAAATGATATGGATCATTTAATTGTTGCCTTTTAAATTGTATGATAAGATAATTTTAATGATAAATAGGTATTTATATTACATGGAATAAAGAAATAGAAAGGTTAAATGGAAACGTAAATCAAACTATTGAAAAGAAAGGGGATAGAATCTATCGTAACAGCTATTGGAAACCTTATATCCATGATTTTTCACAATATTTAGAATTTAAAAAGTGTAATAGAGTTCCAAGATTTTTAGGCGATGATGAAAATAATCGTGAGATATTATCTTTTTTGCATGAATATGTATCTGGTAACAACTTTCTTAATTGTCATGCAATTGTTTGGACAGATTATATTGTCACAATGATGCTAGTTATCAGACTAATTCGGATGGAACAATAAGAGATTATAAGACAAATGATACTTTGTTTAGAAAAGAAAGAATAAAAATATTTTTTAAAGCTTACGGAATGATTATACCAGATAATCTCTTTATTTGGGGGATATGTTGAATCGAAGAACTTTGTAATTTGACTAATCATGAGGTATTGGCTGGAAATAAAGCTTTTCAAAAAATAATGAGATTAATTATTATCAAAATGAAATTACTTTTATAAAAAACAATAGTAAAGCCTGGTATTGAATTATGAATAGGAGAAATTGGATGAATTTGGTGACAACAATGTTAATAAATGTAATAAATAATTCTCACAATAGTGTAGTTGATTGTGATATTGCTAAATATTTAATAGCAAATCACGAAAATATTAATAGTCTATCAATTAGTGAGTTAGCGAAAAATACAAATGTTTCAATATCGCAAGTAAGCCGATTTGTACGATCGTTAGGGATTGAATCTTTTTCTGATTTTAAAGAAGCCTTGGTATATCACGGGGAGCAAAAGCGACATACAGGTTTACAAAGAGAAATAATTGATTATAGAGTATATCAGAAAATGGTTACTGAGGAGATTACATATTTTTATCAGAATTTTGATGAAAGTCGAGTGGATAAACTTGTCTATGATTTTTACAAATATCCAAAAATAGCAATTTTTGGAATTTTAAATAGTGATAATGGAGCAAAAGAATTACAGTATAATTTAATTGGCTGGGGAAAAATTTGCATTTCTTACACTAACTTTCAAGACCAACTAGATTTTATTAAAAGTGCAGATAGTAATACTTTAATTGTAATTTTTAGCTTTTCTGGTAACTATGTCATGAAAAATGGATATTCACGTTTTTATCATACTTATGATTATTTAAAAAGTAGTAAAGCAAAGGTTTACGTAATTACTAAAAATAATTTAGTGCAGGAGCTCGAATATGTCAATGAAGTTATTTTGGTTCCAATAAAACATGATTTATATAACTATACTTTGCAATGTCTTGTTGATTTGATTTTTATGAAATATCAAAAAAATTTGATAAAATAGAATTTCCATTTTTTGGAAATAATATTTATTTAAATATAAGAATGCTATGCTAAAGGAGGGTGAGTCGAATGAAAATAAATGAAAATTGTTTACCATGCTTGATCGGTCAAGTTATTAAAGTGGCCAATATTACAAATATAAAAAATCGTGATATGTTTTATCGAGGAGTATTTCAGTATTTGGGAAAACTAAATTTTACTAAAACTAATCCAGAGATAATTGGTGCTACATTTGAAATGATCAAGCAGCAAGTTAATGATGAGGATCCATATTTTGAACTTCGGAAATATTATAACGAACTTTTCTTATCACGTAGTACTGAATTTGAAAATAAGATCAACTCTTTTGAAACGGCTGTTAAATATGCAATTATTGGAAATATTATTGATTTTAGTCCTATCTATAATACCCAAATTAAAGACATTGATAAGTGGTTTGAAAATATTGATCAATTAAAATTAGCAATTAATCAGCTTGAAGAAATGATAACTGATATAAAAAGTGCAAAGGTACTTTTATATTTAGGTGATAATTGTGGTGAAATTTGTCTTGATAAATTATTAATTAGAAGAATTAAAAAACTCAATCCGGAGATTGATATATATTTTGGTGTAAGAGGAAAACCAGTAGTAAATGATTCAATTGAAGCTGATGCATATTTTGTTGGAATGGATGAATACGCTACAATTATCAGTAATGGTGATAATTCTTTGGGTACGGTATTAGAACGTACGAGTAATGAATTTAAAAGGATATATCGAAGTGCCGATATAGTTATTGCTAAAGGGCAGGCAAACTTTGAAAGTTTGAGTGAACAAGAGAAAAATATTTATTTTTTATTGATGGTTAAATGTGAAGTTATTGCTAATTATATTGGGGTCGCACAAAAATCATTAATTTGTTTAAACTATTATAAAAGCATGAGTCATTGATTCATGCTTTTACAACAATTCAAAATAATTTTAGTTGAATTAAGCATATTTTTAAGCTGAATTAGATAAATTGGTAATATCAATTGTAATTATAGCAATATTCTTTATAATTATATTATTAGAAAATAAGTAGGATGATATAAATGAAAAAGATAGTATTAGGAATTCTTGCACATGTTGATGCAGGAAAAACAACATTAACTGAGAGTATATTATATTTAACAGGAACAACACGAAAATTAGGTCGAGTTGATCATCGGGATACTTTTTTAGATTATGATTTTCAAGAGAGAAATCGAGGGATTACAATTTTTTCTAAGCAGGCAATAATAAATTGGCATGATAGCCAAATTACTTTAATTGATACGCCAGGTCACATTGATTTTTCGACAGAAATGGAACGTACGCTACAAGTGCTCGATTATGCTATTTTGGTAATCAGTGGGATAGACGGTGTCCAAGGTCATAGTGAAACTATTTGGAATTTATTGAGATACTATAAAATACCAACCTTTATTTTTATTAATAAAATGGATGTTAGTCGTTATGAGCAATCTGAATTAATGCAGAATTTAAAAGAACGACTAGATGAACATTGTTTTGATTTTAGTAATTTGAATGATGAATTTTATGAAAGTGTTGCTTTAAATAGCGAAGATTTATTGAATTATTATCTAGAATATAATACCTTAAACAAAGAGATGTTAATTAATGAAATTGCTAGATGCCAATTATTTCCGTGTTTTTTTGGCTCTGCGTTAAAAATGGAACGGATTGATAATTTTTTTAATGAATTTACTAATTATATAAAGAATAAGGATTATTCTGAATCTTTTGGAGCGCGAGTTTTTAAAATAAGTCATGACGAACAAGGAAACAAATTGACACATTTAAAAATTACTGGCGGTAGTTTAAAAGTGAAAACGCAACTTTTAAATGATGAAAAAGTTGATCAAATTCGTATTTATTCTGGGAATAAGTATCATTTAACTGATGAAGTGATGGCTGGGGATATTTGTGCGATTAAAGGGCTTAAAAGTATAGTTGCTGGTCAGGGATTAGGTATAGAAGATAATACGACTCAGCCATTGTTGTCACCATACATGGATTATCAAATTAAATTGCCTCCTGATTGTGATCAACATCAAGTGTTAAAAAAGTTAAATTTATTAGCACAAGAAGATCCTCAGCTACATATCAATTATAACGTTAGAACCAAAGAAATTCATGTTCAATTAATGGGTGAAATTCAAATTGAGGTGCTTAAAAATATAATCCAAGAGCGGTTTAAAGTTGAAGTTGATTTTGATTATGGAAGAATTATTTATAAAGAGACGATTGAAGAAGCTGTTGAAGGGGTAGGACATTTTGAACCATTACGTCATTATGCTGAAGTACATTTACTTTTAGAACCCGGGGAACCAGGGTCGGGATTAAAATTCGATACAAATTGTCAAGAATATCTTCTAGCGAATAACTATCAACGATTAATTTTGTCGCATTTACAAGAAAAAGAGCATTTGGGAGTACTTACGGGCTCGCCAATCACAGATATGAAAATAACTTTAGTGGCTGGAAAAGCACATTTAAAGCATACTGAAGGCGGTGATTTTAGAGAGGCAACATATCGGGCGATACGTCAAGGCTTGAAAACAGCAAAATCGGTTTTACTAGAGCCGTATTTTGATTTTTCACTTGAATTACCGATTGAATATCTGAGTCGAGCGATTTATGATATTGAGGCAATGGCAGGGAACTTTAAATTACCGGAAAATCAAACTGACATTGCTGTTATTACCGGAAGTGCACCAGTCAGTAAAATGCAAAATTATCAAAGTGAAGTTGTTAGATATACTAAAGGAAAAGGGCGCCTAATTTGTCAGTTAAGTGATTATCGCCCATGTCAAAATCAGGCTGAAGTAATTAAATCATTCAACTATGATAGTGAGGCAGATGTAGAAAATCCAACAGGATCAGTATTTTGCAGTCATGGTGCTGGTTATAATGTAAGGTGGGATCAAGTTGCCCAACATATGCACATACCATTTGTTTTTAAAAAAATAAAGAAGACCGCTAATAATATTCAGGATAAATCTAAATTTGATAATATTGATGACGAGTTAGAAAATATTTTCACACGCACTTATGGACCAGTTAAACAAAGATCTGGCGAACATCAAGTAACTAAAAAAATATTTAATGAGTCAAGTTATAAATACATTCCAGAATGTTTATTAGTTGATGGCTATAATGTTATTCATGCCTGGCCAGAATTGAAAGAGTTAGCAAAAGATAATTTAGACGCAGCTAGAATGCGATTAATTGATATTATGTGCAACTATCAAGGTTACAAAAAATGTATTTTGATTTTAGTATTTGATGCATATAAGGTTAAAGATAATATTGGTTCAACTACTAAATATCATAATATTTATATCGCATATACTAAAGAAGCACAAACTGCTGATATGTATATTGAGCGGGCAACTCATGAGTTGGCAAGTAAATACAATATTACAGTGGCCACATCTGATGCGTTAGAACAATTAATCGTATTAGGGCAAGGTGGGAAAAGAATATCTTCTCGCGAACTTCGATTAGAAGTAGCACAACTTGATCAAGAAAAATTAGAAGAATTCCGACGTAAACAACCTAAGAGTCATAATTATTTATTAGAAGGACTTAAGAATTTTAATCAGGATTAGGAGTTTGAAAATGAAAAAAACATTTAAATATAATCTTAATTATATTGGTGGTATTGCTGAATATCAAAAGCGTGCTATTTATACCTTAAATCTTAAAGAAAATAGCTTTTCAGTTGATGGTATCTTCAAAAGTAGAAAGTTTTCTTATAACGATATTATTGAAGTGAAATATGGTGAAATCGAGGAATTAAAAAAACAGCTGGATCCTGTAAATGTTTTATTATTTGGACGAATGGCGTTATTAGATAGACGATTGAATCGTAAATTAAAATATTGTTTAGCTATTATTTTAAAAGAGGAAATGACTATTGTTTTTGCTGAGGAATACGATGGTACGATTAAAACAGCATATAATACACTAAGTAAAATATATAAAATGACCGGCTCTAAATAGAAGCCGGTTTTTAATTTTAGTAAATACCTTGACAGACTTTATTAATAAGATTAGTATACTAATAGTTAGGATGCTAATAATAGGAGGAAAGATGGCTAATTCATTATATTATTTATTATTTAAAACAGCGCATACACAAAGGAAAAAGAATATTCCTTTTTTAAAAGAACTGAATTTAGCACCAGGACAGCCAAAGGTTTTACGATATTTGTATGAACAGAAAAGAGAATGTTTACAAAAAGATATTACTAAAGGTTGTGATATTGAGCCTGCTACAGTTTCAATTATGCTAAACAAATTAGAAAGTAATGGTTTTATTAAACGGAATTATAGTGAGGAAAATAAGAGAAATGTATATATTCAACTTACCGAATTAGGAAAAATCACTTTTCTTAAATGGCAAGCATATCTAGATGAGCGTGAAGATATTACCTTGAGAGATTTTAGCAAGGAAGAAAGAAAACAATTTATTAATTACTTAGAGCGCCTTTATGACGCCTTGTTAAAGGAGGAATAAGATGTTCAAACAATTTTTTGGCTATTTTAAAAACTATAAAAAATATCTTTATTTAAGTGCAGTGTTTGTTATTTTAGAAACTCTTTTTGAGTTGATTATTCCTTTGATAATGGCTGATATTATTGATATCGGTGTAGCAAATAAAGATAGAAATTATATTCTGATCAAAGGGGGATTAATGATTATATGTGCGCTTTTGTCGCTTGGTTTAGGCTTATTGTATGCAAAGACTGCTGCCAAAGCAGGACAGGGGTTTGGCTATGAATTGCGAAAAGCACAATATCAAAAGATTCAAGAATTTTCGTTTAAAAATACAGATCATTTTAGTACTTCATCGTTAGTTACTCGACTTACAAGTGATGTTACTATTTTACAAAACGCTATTTGTAATGGGATTCGTCCGTTAGTTAGAGCACCTTTTATGATGTTAACTGCACTAACTATGGCAATACTAATTAATGCTAAATTAGCTGTTGTTTTTTTAATAGCTATTCCTGTTCTAGCAACATGCTTAATTATAATTATGTCAAAAGTTCGTCCTTTATATGGGAAAATGCAAAGAGCTTTAGACTCTGTCAATTCGATAGTTCAGGAAAATCTAATTGCGATCAGAGTTGTAAAGTCATATGTTAGAAAAGATTACGAACAAGCTAAATTTAATGAAGTTAATTTGAATTATCAACAAGTTTCACGTAAATCATTCCATTATGCAGTTATGAATATGCCGTGTTTTCAATTTGTGATGTATTCGACGATTATTGCAATTCTATGGTTTGGGGGTGGGATGATTCAGGTTGGAAATATGCAAGTAGGTGAATTAACAGGATTTTTAAGCTATATTATGCAAATCTTAAATTCCTTAATGATGATTTCAAATGTTTTCTTGATGTTAACTCGTTCTCTAGCTTCGGCATATCGGATTCAAGAAGTTTTTGATGAAGAAATAGATATTAAAGATGAAAAAAGTGACATAAAGATTACGAGGGGAAAAATCATATTTAAAAATGTTGCTTTTAAATATGACTTAAAAGCAAAAGAATATGTATTAAATAATATAAATTTGGAAATTGAGCCTGGTGAAACTGTTGGTATTATCGGGGGAACAGGTAGTGCCAAAACTTCATTAGTACAATTGATTCCTAGATTATATGATATTACAGCAGGGGATTTATTAATCGATGGTCATGATATAAAATCATATGGAATCGAACATCTTCGAGATGAAATTGCTATGGTATTACAAAAAAACACTCTATTTTCTGGAACGATTAAGGAAAATATTTTATGGGGTAAAGCAGATGCTAGTGATCACGAACTTAATGAAGTTTTAGACATTGCTTGTGCCAGTGAATTTATCGATGCATTGCCTAAGGGAATCAATACAGATTTAGGGCAAGGTGGAGTTAATGTTTCTGGTGGGCAAAAACAAAGGTTATGTATTGCACGTGCATTATTAAAGAAACCAAAAATTTTAATTCTTGACGATTCTACCAGTGCATTAGATACAGCAACTGAACGAAAACTAACAGATGGATTAGCATACTATTTGCCTAAGACAACTAAAATTATTATTTCACAGCGATTATCATCACTTGCCCATGCAGATAAAATTGTTATTTTAACTGATGGTAAAATTGATGATATAGGAACACCTGAAGAATTAGCAAATCGTAATCATATCTATCAAGATTTATGTAAAATTCAAGAAGGAGATAAATAATATGGCTAGAATAAACGGAACTCCACGCCCTAAAAATTTAAAGAAAACTTTAAAAGCAATGGCTAGTTATTTAACTCGACATATAGGAACACTCATAATCATTGCTATTTTAGTATTAATTAGTGCAGGTGCAAATATTTTAGGTACTTATTTATTAAAACCGGTTATTAACGATTACATTCTACCAGGTAATAATGCTGGACTATTACAAGCAATAATAACGATGGCAATTATGTATTTAACTGGTGTCGGGGCTTGTCATCTATATAATCAATTAATGGTAAAAACTGCTCAAGAAATCGTTAAAGAAATTCGTGAAGATTTATTTGATAAGATACAAAACTTACCGCTTAGTTTTTTTGATCAGCGTACTCATGGTGAGTTGATGAGTCGATTTACTAGTGATATTGATACAATTTTAGAAGCTTTAAATAATAGTTTTGCAATGTTGATTCAAAGTTTTATAATGATTGTAGGAACAATTACGATGATTATTATTTTAAATCCTTATCTATCAATCATTGTAATTGCTTCAATGGTAATGATGTTTATTTTTATTCGTTATAGTAGTAAAAAGAGTAAGCAGTATTTTAATCAACAACAAAAATATATGGGAAGTTTAAATGGTTTTATTGAAGAAATGGTCGAAGGAAGTAAAGTAGTTAAAGTTTTCAATCATGAACAGGTGAACTTTGCCGAGTTTGAAAAAAGAAATCAAGCTTTACGACAAGCAGCTACGAAAGCAGTTACTTATTCAGGAACTATGATACCAACAGTTGTCAGTATTTCATATTTGAATTATGCATTATCTGCTGTAATAGGCGGGTTTATGGCAATTTATGGGATTATGGATTTAGGAAGTTTATCATCATATTTGGTTTTTGTTCGACAAACTGCGATGCCAGTAAATCAATTTTCCCAACAAATGAATTTTATTTTGGCAGCAATGTCAGGTGCAGAACGTATTTTTGAAATTATGGATGAAAAAGTTGAAATAGATGAAGGAAGTGTCACTTTAACAAATGTTCGCAATGAATATGGTAAGCTAGTTGAGTGTCATGAAAATACTGGACTTTGGGCTTGGCGTCATCCCCGTTCTAATGGTGATGTAGAACTGGTTTTGTTAAAAGGTGATGTTCGCTTCCATGATGTTTGTTTTAGTTATGTCTCCAACCATCCTATTTTAAAAAATTTAAACTTATATGCAAAACCAGGTCAAAAAATTGCATTTGTGGGCTCTACAGGAGCTGGGAAAACAACTATTACTAATTTGATTAATCGTTTTTATGAATTAGATTCTGGCAGTATAACATACGATGGAATTGATATTAAATTAATAAAAAAAGCAGCATTGCGACAATCGTTATCAATGGTTTTGCAAGACACTCATTTATTTACAGGAACGATTGAAGATAATATACGTTACGGTAAATTAGATGCTAGTGATGAAGAAGTGGTGGCAGCAGCTAAACTAGCAAATGCAGATTCATTTATTCGGCGACTTCCACAAGGCTATCAAACAATGTTAACTGGTGATGGTTCTAACTTATCACAAGGACAACGTCAGCTATTAGCTATCGCTCGTGCAGCAATTGCTAATCCCCCAGTTTTAATTTTGGATGAGGCTACAAGTTCTATTGATACTCATACTGAAAAATTGATTGAAAAAGGGATGGATAGTTTAATGAAAGATCGTACCGTTTTTGTAATTGCACATCGTCTTTCTACAGTTCGTAATTCAAAAGCAATCATGGTACTCGATCATGGGGAAATCATAGAACGTGGGAATCATGATGAATTAATTAATCAAAAAGGAAGATATTATCAATTGTATACTGGAAAAATGGAGTTGTCATAGAGGATATCAATAGGTATCCTTTTTGTATTGATAAAGTGTGAAGATTGTATAAATGACCAATTTGTGTTATCCTTTAGGGGATAAGGGAATGGAGATAAGCATATGAAAAAAGTAAGATTAGTTTTGATATCTTTATTAATGTTTTTTGCTGTAACTGGATGTAGTAATGAGGATAAAAACTTATTAGACAAGGATGATCCAACGACGATTCAAGTATGGCATTATTATAATGGTGCGCAACAAGAAGAATTTAATCGTCTAGTCGATGAATTTAACAAAACAGTCGGTAAAGAAAAAGGGATAATTGTTGAGGGCTCTGGTCAAGGAACAATTTCTGATTTAGAAAGAAATGTCTTAGATTCAATTAATGGAAAAGCTGGGGCTGCAGATATTCCGAATATTTTTGCAGCGTATGGTGACACAGCTTATCAAGTGGATAAGTTAGGTTATGCAGTAGATTTAAATAAATATTTTAGTAAAGACGAGCTATCTAAGTATGTCGATGGTTATCTTGAAGAAGGACACTTTTCAAGTAAAGATACATTAAAAATTTTTCCAGTGGCTAAATCAGTAGAGTTATTTATGTTGAATAAAACAGATTGGGAGAAGTTTGCAAATGCTACGGGTGCTTCAACAAATGATTTAAATACAATTGAGGGTGTTACTAAGGTTGCAGAGCAATATTATAACTGGACTGATAGTTTGACAGCTGCTCCAAATGATGGAAAAGCATTTTTTGGTCGTGATGCTTTTGCAAATTATATGCTCGTTGGCTATCGCCAGCTAGCAACAGATATTTTTAGTAAAAAGGATAATAAAATCGTATTAAATTTTGAAGCAGATATTGCTAAAAAATTATGGGATAATTATTATGTTCCTTACATAAGTGGTTATTTTAGTTCATCAGGTAAATTTAGAAGTGATGATATAAAAATCGGAAATATTCTTGCTTGTGTTTCTTCATCTTCGAGTGTCACATATTTTCCTAAAGAAGTTATTTTAAATGACGAAGAAAGCCATTCAATTGAATTGGAGACATTTGCTTGCCCTAAATTTAAAGATGGTAAAGATTATGTCGTTCAACAAGGAGCAGGAATGGTTGTTCTCAAAAGTGAAGAAAAAGAACAACAGGCAGCTGTTGAATTTTTGAAATGGTTTACTAGTGATAAACAAAATATTGCTTTTTCAAATGCTAGTGGTTATTTGCCAGTTACCAAAAGTGCAAATGATCTTGATAAGATTACTGATGAAGTAGAAGTCAATGAGTCAGTAAAGAAAACGTTAAATACTAGTCTTAAAATGATTTCAGATAATAATATGTATACATCAGTTCCTTTTGAAAAGGGAACTGATGCAAGAAATGTTTTAGAAACAACAATGAGTAATTTAGCTAAACAAGATCGTGAAACAGTTATTACTAATCTTTCAAATGGAATGAATTTAGAACAAGCAATTAGCCAATTTAATAATGATACTTATTTTAATCAGTGGTATACTAATACTAAAAGCCAATTAGAATCATTAATTAAATAGTTCTATAGAAGGAGGATTGTGATGTTTCGTAAAATCATGAAAAACAAATCAATTTTTTCATATTTACTTGTAGTAATGTGTATTTTAGTGTTAATCGAGACAACAATCCTTGTTGGTAGCCTTTCAACTGGTGGAATGTTTGCTAAATTAAACCAGAACGCTAAAGATATTGTTGATCAGCGAGTTATTAATCGAAGCAGTTATCTTCAAAATGAAATGTTAAACAATTGGTCCAATTTATCTCAATTGACAGACCACATAAATACGACAGCTAAGCAGCTTGTTAGTGAAGGAAAGGTTGATTATGAGCATCTTGATGACAGCTCTGAAACAGCAACACCACTTATTTTGGCAGTTGTAGATCAATTGATTTCAACAATGCGCTCTCAGCATGTTACAGGGGCTTATATCATTTTTAATAATCATGACTTGGATAAGGGACTTGAAGATAAACCTGGAATATATTTAAGAGATCTTGATCCATTATCAAAAGCTTCAGCAGAAAATGGGGATTTATTAATTGAACGAGCTCCAACTGAAGTAGTTAAATCTTTAAATATTGCTACTGATTCATCATGGCGGCCACGTTTTGAATTTAAAAAAGCAAACATAAAATATTATGATTTTTTCTATACTCCATACCAGCAGGCAATTAGTAATTCACAAGAATTTTCGAGTACTGATATGGGCTATTGGGGTGGGAGTTTTCGCCTGAGAGATTCTGAAAATGAGGCTTTCACCTACTCATTACCGCTAATCAACGATCAAGGAGCTGTTTATGGTGTCGTTGGAATTGATATTACATTAGATTATTTGAACAAATTATTGCCCAGTACAGAGTTACTTGATGAAGGTAATGGAAGCTATTTGTTGGCAATCAATCAAGATGATTCATTGATTTTAAGTAATATTTTAACGAATGGAAATATTTATACGACGAAAAGTCCTACAACTGAATTAATGCAATCTGAGAATGATTATTATATCAATCAAGGTTCTAACACTTTATATAGTTCATTAAAATATTTGAATATTTATAATTCTAATACACCATACAGTAATCAACGCTGGGCTTTAGTAGGAATAGTTGATATTTCAGATTTATTTGCATTTACAAATAAAATCACTTCGATTTTGATGTTCGCAATCTTTTTAACCTTGACAGTTGGAATTGGTGGAAGTTTCATTTTTAGTTATATCATTTCAAAACCAATAAAAAAATTATCAGATGAAGTCGTAAAAGCTAATATTAAAAATAAGATTTCTTTCAGACGTACAAATATTGCTGAAATTGATCATCTTGCAAATATGATGGAACAACTAAATCAAAATGTTCGTGATACTGCCTTGAAATTCACTAATTTATTACAAATGGCAAGTATTAAGCTAGCAGGGTTCGAATATAATATAAACACTGAAGAATTGTTTATATCAGAAAACTTTTTTGAGGTTTTACTAAAATATGATGTTAATACTTCAGAATTAACAATGACAAAATTTAAAGAAACATTTGAAGGCTATAAACAATATATTGTTTCACATGATTATAGCAAAAAAGAATATCTCTTCAAAATTCCTGATGATGATAATTATGTTTTTGTGAATCTACGGCTATTGGTAAATGATAATGCATATACTGGGGTAATTGAGAATGTAACTAATACAATTGTTGAAAAGAATGTGATTGAATATGAACGTGATCATGATGCTCTAACTGGACTTTTGAATCGGAGAGCATTTATTAGGATCATGAATAGTTTATTTGAAAATGAAATAAACAAAATAAAAATAGCAGCACTATTGATGTTAGATTTAGATAATCTGAAGTACATTAATGATAATTATGGGCATGAAATTGGTGATAATTACATTTCTAAAGCTGCTGAAACATTTGTAAACAGCACCCCAGAAAATACTATTATTTCACGGATTTCTGGTGATGAATTTTTTGTTTTCTTTTATGGTTATGATGATGAAAATGTAATTAAGCAGTTAATTAATAAATTAAAGGAAGCAATTAGCAAGGCTTTTATTCCTTTGGCTGATAATAGTAATTTTCATGTCAATGCATCAGGCGGTATTGCCTGGTATCCACGGGATAGTGAATCTTTTGAAAAACTCCAACATTATGCTGATTATGCAATGTATAAGATCAAACGTACAAGTAAAGGTAATTTAACAGAGTTTAATCTCAATGATTATATTGCGGATTCTTTTTTAAGCGAAAGTAAAGAAGAATTAAACACTATTATTGAAGATCGAGCAATTCAGTTTTATTTTCAACCAATTATAAGTAGCAAAGATGGAACTATTTATGCATATGAATCATTAATGAGATCATTTATGCCATCATTAAAAAATCCCCTTGATATTTTAAAAATAGCTAAAGAGGAGGGACGTTTAGCAGAAATTGAAGAATTAACATGGTCCTCATCACTTGAAACCTTTGCCAACCATTTACGAAATGAGCGAATTAATAAAGATTGTAAAATATTTATTAATTCTATTTCAAATCAAATTTTAAGTACTAAAAAAATTGATGAGCTAGAAAAGGAGTATTCAAAGTATTTAAAAAATGTTGTTTTAGAAGTTACTGAAGTTGAGTACATTGACGAAAATTATCATCAGCAAAAAGCAGAATTAATGAAAAAATGGCAAGCAGAATTAGCATTAGATGATTATGGAAGTGGATATAATAGTGATCGAATCTTATTGCTGATTTCACCTAAATTTATTAAAATCGATATGGATATAATTCGTAATATTGATAGTGATCCTGATAAGTGTAAAATTGTTGAAAACATTGTTAATTATGCTCATGAACGGGATATGAAATTAATTGCTGAAGGAATTGAAACGATTGATGAATTAAAGCAGGTGATTAAGCTTAAAGTTGATTATCTTCAAGGTTTTTTATTAGCCAAGCCGCAATATTTACCACCTCGGATTCAAGAAGATGTGATTAAGTTAATTCAACTTTTAAATGAAAAATAGATATAGAAGGTACAGTAATGTATCTAAATATATCTTTTTGTTTAGATAAATAGATTTGTTTTAAATGGGAGCCTGTCCAAGAAAAACTTGAACAGGCTTATTAATGCTATAAAGCTTTTTTACTATTTAGGTTCTTAAGATAATAACTAACACTCCTTGTCAGGATGATTAAAACAGGAATGCTAATAACAATCGTAATTAGGATAATTTGAATTAACTTAGGTGTTAATACATGCATTTCTAAAAGTGGCCAAAAAATCGGTGTAGAGAGGATAAAGCCAATAATATCAATTATTAAAACTCCACCTCGATACCAGTTTAATGGTTTATAAATACGATAAATCATGTGAATAGACACAAAAGCAGTTGTAAAATATAGGACTGAAAAAGTTTCTGCTAACGACAATTGTAAGGTTGGTGCGAGTAATCTTATACCAGCAACGCTTAAAACTATTGCTAATGCGTTAGGTAAGGAAAAACGCATAGCATGATGACCAATTGATTCTTTTGGTTTTTCGATATTTCGTTCAAATAAAATCATAAATGAAGGGAAACCTTCAATAAACATATCCAATAAAGTCATTTGGAAAGGAATAAAAGGATAAGGTATATTCATTAAAATAGATAATATTGAAAGTAAAATCGTGTAAATTGTTTTCAAGTAATACATTGACGCAGAACGTGTAACATTATTAATAACTAGGCGACCTTCTCGAACAACTTCTACTAATGTTTGTAATTTACCATCAATAATAATAAATTGCGATACTTGGCGGGCAATATCGGAACCAGAACCCATCGCAATTGAAACATCAGCATCTTTTAATGCTAAAACATCATTTACTCCATCACCCGTCATCGCAACCTTTTGATTATGTTTTTGTAAACATAAGATCATCTGGTGCTTTTGAAAAGGACTAGCACGACCAATGACATTATAGTTTAAAATTGCATCTTCTAATTGTTGATCAGTAACGATTGTTGAAGCATCAATGTATTTTTCTGCATTAGCAACACCTGCTTGACTAGCGATTGCACTAACTGTCGCTGGATTATCACCAGATATAACTTTTACAGCAACATCATTATCACTGAAAAATTTAAGGGCTTCATGAGCATCTTTCCGAATAGGATCTTTAATAACAATTAGCCCAATCGGTGTTGTTTGTCCTAAAGTTTCCTGTAAGATATTTAATGTTGGGTGATGGCCAATTAATAAAACACGTGCGCCGCTTTTTTGCATCTCAATAATTCTTGGTGATAATTGATAATCAGGACGAATTATTTCTGGTGCTCCAACAATAATTGTTCCTATTGAATCTAGTTCAATGGCGCTCCATTTCCGGGCTGAAGAAAAAGCTATACGGTCTAATGTTTCATACTTTGCAGGGCCAGTAAAATAGTTACTAAGTGTTTTAAAAGTAATATTATTATCAAGAGATCCTTTAACAAAGGAACACATAATCTCATCCAGATCAAGATTTAATGGATTTTTTAATTTAATGACTTGTTCGATTTCCATTTTTCCTTCAGTCAAGGTACCGGTTTTATCTAAACATAGAACATCAATTCGTGATAAGGTTTCAATACTAAACATTTCTTGAACTAAAGTGTTCATTTTCCCTAATTTAACAACACTAGCAGCTAAAGATACACTTGTTAATAGAACTAGTCCTTTAGGAAGCATCCCTAGCAGAGCTGTAGCAGTGTTGACGATTGTGCTTGTAATTCCTTGATCACGAATGATATAAGCCTGATAGAGCATTAAAATACTTAATGGTAAAACTAAATAACTAGTATAACGAGTAACTTTATTAAAAGTGTTTAATAAGACAGAGCTAACAGGCTTACGAGTTCTTGCCTGATCAGTAATTTTATTTGCATAGTTATCTTTTCCAACATGTTCAACCTTACCATAGCAAGCACCGCTCAAAATAAAACTACCAGATAATAAATGGTCACCAGGCCCTTTAGAAATTGGATCAGCTTCACCAGTTAAAAGTGATTCATCAACTTCAACATTATTTTCAATAATAATTGAATCAGCACTGATTTGATTACCGGTTTCAAAATAAACTACATCATCTAGAACGATTTCTTCGTTATCGATTGAAATCGTTTTTCCCTCACGAATAACTTTAGTTTTTGGCGAAACGATCAAGTTTAATTTAGCAACCATATTTTTAGATTTTATTTCTTGTCGCGCTCTAATAACAGTATTTGAAATGACAATAACAACAAAAAATAAACTTGAATATGCTTGAACAGCAATTAGAGCAGCAGCAATAATAAAATTATAGGCATTAAAGAGGTTAAAAACATGCCCCATAATAATTTGAAAATTACTTTTAACTACTGGTTTAGGGGAAAGGTTCACTTTCCCTTCACTAATACGCTTTGCAACTTCTTGTTTATTTAAACCTTTAATTTTTCCCATAAATAACATCCTCATAAAAAACAAAATTTATCTAATTGTAATATAACTACAATTGCTTTGCAATGAATTAGCAAGAATTAACCAATACATAACAATTATAATCATAACACGCTATTTTAAAAATTCTATCATAATAAATCCTAAGAATCTCTTAATAAATCTTAAAAATAAAAATAGTTTTATTGAAATAGGTTCCATCTTTTGAAAAATCAAATTCTAGAGCCAATTTCGAAAACTACTTTTAATTATTAATATGATGATGAGGAACATAAGAATTGTCATCTATACTTTTAAAAGAATAACCTAGTGCCTGATAATGCTCGATTATTGCCGGAAGGGCATCTACCGTGGTATTTTTGGCATCTGTATCATGAGCAAGAATCACTTGATTATTGGCATTTCCAGCTGTAGCAGTAGCAATGATTTGATTAACTGGAATATTGTTTCCACCGGCATCACCTGTACCATAATTCCAATCATAAAATTGATAACCACGGTCAATTACTTCGTTTGCTAGAATACTCATGATTCCAGGACAATATTTACGTGAAATTGTATTTGAAGCTCCACCAGGGAAACGAATATACTTTGGAATAAAGCCAATTTCATTTTTAACCATGTTTCCAACTCTTTCTAAATCATTAAAATATGCGGTTACTGAAGTATAAACGGTTTTATAATCATGGCTGTAAGTATGTAAACCGATTGTATGACCTCGTTGATATGCTTCTTTGATCAAGTAATTATAGTTTTGGTTTGTACCAGTCACAAAGAAAGTTGCTTTTGCATGATATTTGTCAAGAATATCTAAAATACGTTTGGTATTTTTTGAAGGACCATCATCAAATGTCAAATAAATAACTTTTTCTTCAGTTTGAGCATAAACTCCAATTTCTTTCTTTTCAACAACTGAAACTTTCCTTTTAGCAACTATTTTATTGCCAGACCTATCTTTGCAAGTATAGGTTACAATATAATCACCTAATTTATCCAATCTTACTTTTTTGTTATCAATAGTCAATTGTGGATGTGGATCACGATTATCATTTCCTTTAACGCCAGCTAAATAATCAACCTTACCATTTAAAGTGACAGTTAGATCATTAAGACCAGAAATAGTTGGTTTTGTTGTATCTTTAGATAAAACTGTAACAGTAGCGTGCTTTGTTGATTTATTATTACTTTCATCGCTAACAATTACTGTCACTTTGACTTTTCCTTTTTTTGAAAAATTATATGCATCTTTAAAAGAAATAGTTGTTTTTGTTTCATCAACAATGTTATCAACTAACATTGTTGGATCAACATCCATTCCTGCATCTATTTCAATATTATTAATTTCAAATTTAGGCTTAGTTTTATCAACTACGTTAATATTTACTGTGAACTTTTTGCCCTGATAAATATAGGTAACAGGATAGCTGCCAATTTTATCATTTTTTAATTTAGATGTGTCGACCTTAATATCGGATGTTTGGACATTTTTAATATTTTTAATTATTTTTTGATAATCAAACTCATGGTTGATTTCTAGTATTGGGTCTTTGACAAAAGTTAACAATTGGTTATTTTTTTGCCAGATTAAATAAACTGTACTAATAATTAAAATAAATAATACTGAAATAAAGGTAATTTTTTGTTTTTTTGAAAATTTATTGAATAACTTCATTTTTCTCGACCTTTCCATAAACATTATAGGTTTCAAAAATTTATTGTCAATAAATGTCATGAAGTTGTATAATTTTTTTTAAATATGGTATAATGCCAAAAAAGGAAAGGGGGAACAAAAATGTCCAATATATATGATTATTTAAAATGGCGAGGTGATCTGTCAATGAGAATAGATCCATTTAATGATATTGATGGCTTGATTTTAAGTGAATTAGTTTATGTTGATTTTGATAAAATAGTTCCCACATTTCCCAATGAACAAAGTTATTGTTTAAAAGATGTTGCTAATAATTTTAGTCAAGTAAATAATATTGAAGAATTACTAGATGAGATATCTTTCACTAAGGAATCAATTACATTATTACAAGAATTAGCTAAATGTCCGCGTTATCAAAATATTCTGCTATCTAATTATATTAATGAACTGGACTATCAAAGTATAAAACAATTTGCAGCAATTACTTTTCAATTAGAAGATAGTAGTATTTATGTTGCTTTTCGTGGCACTGATGATACAATTTTAGGCTGGCGTGAGGATTTTCAAATGACTTATCAATTTCCAGTTGCTTCTCAGCAAAGAGCAGTTGAGTATTTGGCTAAAATTGCTGAAATCGATTTTTCTAAATCACTTTTTTATCTTTTATGCCATTGTGATTATAAAATGAAGTGGTATCAAATTTTTAGGATATATATCACCCAAAAGATATCTGGCGTTAAAATTCGTGTTGGTGGTCATTCAAAAGGAGGAAATTTAGCAGTTTATGCATCTAGTTGTGTGAATTCTAAAATATCTAAACGAATTATTGAGATTTATAATAATGACGGCCCTGGTTTTAATCAAAAAATGCTAAATACAGATAATTACCGCAATATTTCTACTAGGATAAAAAAATTCATTCCAGAAAGTTCCGTATTCGGGATAATGCTTGAGAATCTTGAAGAAAAAATAGTAGTTAAAAGTAGCGCTAAAGGTTTAATGCAACATAGTGGCTTTAGCTGGTCAGTAGAAGGAACACAATTTGTTTGTGCTACTGAAATGAGTAAGGACAGCCAAACTATGGATGCAGCTTTTAAATCATGGCTAAGTAAAGTCGACAGTAAAACACGAAAGGATGCAGTTACTGCAGTATTTTCAATTTTAGAAGCAGCTAAAATTGAAAAAATTAATGATTTTTCAGAAAAATCATTATCACATCTAATTACGGCTATTAAAGAAATCAAAAATATGAACAGTGATACAAGAAATGCATTAATTCAATTTTTTAAAACGTTAATTGTAGAGACATACGATTGTAGTCGTAAAGAACATAAGAAAAAAGATACTAATGAAAATAATTCATAAAGATTTAATAATTTCAAATTATACTTAATGTATAATTTGAAAAGAGGGTTAACATGAATAAGTTTCAAAATGCGCTGTATCGCTTTATGTCAGGTCGTTATGGATCGGATCAACTAAACAATTTTTTATTAATATTTGCATTAATTTTATTAATTTTAAATCTTTTTGTAATTCGCAATCCATATCTTGCAACAATTATTTGGATAATTTTAATTATTAATATTTTTAGGACCTATTCTCGTAATATTTATAAAAGGCGAGCTGAAAATGATAAATTTTTATCTTTAATCCAGCCTGTCAAAAAAAGAATTAATATTATTAAAAGTAATAAAAATGATAAAATGCATAAATATTTTCTATGTCCTAACTGCAAGCAAACTGTTAGAGTGCCACGTGGTCGGGGACAAATTACAATTACCTGTCCTAAATGTAAACAAAAATTTGATAAAAAAAGTTAAAAGGAAGAAACTATTTTGTTTCTTCCTTTATTCGTTTTAAATGTTTAATAATTATGAGTGCTAATTTTTCTAGCTCTTCCTGGTCATCAGGTTGAAACCGTGCAAAACAACGAGAATCTAAATCTAGAACGCCATACAAGCTATTATCTATAATCAACGGGATAACAAGTTCACTGTTTGTTGCGCTATCACAAGCAATATGACTAGGAAACTGATGAACATCAGGAACACAGTAAGTTTTAAGATTTGTTGCACAGGCACCGCATACACCTTTGTTAAAGGGGATGAGTGTACAAGCTGTTTTTCCTTGGAATGGACCTAAGATCAGCTGATTATCTTGGCAAAGGTAAAAACCAACCCAAGATATATCAGAAAAGACTTGTTTGATAAAGGCACTTGCATTGGATAATAAACTTATTTCATAATTAATATTTTCTAGTAATGCATCTAATTGTTGTTCTTTCATAAAAATCACCAAATTCATTATACATGATTTTTATGATATTTTGTTTAAAAAAATAATTTTGGTGAAAAATATAGATAGATAAGTTAAAGGAGAATAGATATGAAACGTATTTTAAAATCAATATGCTGTTTATTGTTATTATTTGCAATGAGTTTTTCGATTGTTGGATGTTCAAACAATGATGATACTAACAAAGATAGTAATAACAATACTACCACTAATGAATCAGATGAGGATAATGGATTAGAGGGAATTGATAGTAGAGTTAAAAATAAATTTAGTAGTGACTATAAAGTTAATCGTGATGATGTAAATGAAGCAGTAAATTATATTCGCGATAATATCGATGATGTTAAAGACAAAGAGGTTGCGAAAAAGCTTTACGAACATGGTAGTTATTTAGAAATGGCTGCAGATAAGGGAGAAGTTGACGATGATAATTCAATTAGAGATTTAGGGATCAGCACAAAAGAATACGCTGCAAAAGTTTATAATGCTAAAGATGGAGAAGTTGATGATATTATAGCTGATGCTAAAGTTCGATTTGATCAATTTAAAACCGATCTTGATAGTGGTGTGGATACTGCAGTTGATAAATTTATGGATTTCTTTAAATAAGGGCACAAATTGTGCTCTTTTTTAATTTAAAAAGTGATAGAATCTTGATTCTATCACAAATATTAATCTTGATTTAATAAATAGTAGGCAATGCTACTATAGACAGTTGTTCCTGTTAACAAAACATCTTCATTAAAGTCATATGTACAGTTATGAGGTGAAGCGACTAGATCAGTTGTCAATTTCATATAAGTGCCTATTCCGCCATGTGCTTGGACAGTGGCAATCATATAGGAAAAATCATCACTACCGTCTAGCGGGCTTAAATCCTCTTTGGCAACTTTAATATCACCTAAATGATCGATACAAATATGGCGAATTAAATCCATCATTTTTTTATCACAGTCAAGCGAATAAGCTTTTCCCATCTCGTTTATCTCTACAATGGTATCGTGCATTAATGCTGCTCCTCTAATAACATCCCGAGCATAAACTTCCATATAATTATTCAATTCTGTAGTGGCGCCACGTACTTCGATTTCTAATTTAGCTGTTTCTGGGACTACATTTCTTCCTGTTCCTGCTCTAATTGTACCAACATTGATACGGGTACAACCATCACTATTACGTGGAATTGAATGAAGATTTAGGATACATGAAGCAGCAGATAATAAGGCGTTTTTGCCGAATTGTGGCATTCCTGCAGCATGAGAAGAAACACCATGATAGGTTACATCAAGTTTTGTTGTTGCAAATGTTTCGTTCATTCCCAAATAAATATCATAATCTTCCCCTTCGACCTGCTGCCAAATATGACCCGCAAAAATATAATCAACGTCATCAAGAATTCCGCTTAAAGCAATACTTTTAGCGCCACGTACACCTTCTTCAGCAGGCTGAAAAATTAATTTGATTGTTCCATGTAGTTGTTCCTTTATTTGTGCTAGTATTTTGGCCACAGTTAATCCCATGGCAGTATGACCGTCATGACCACAAGCATGCATAGCACCAGGATTACAAGAAATAAAGCCATTTTTACCAGGATTATGATCTGCTGAATCATCTTCAGTAATGCTAAGAGCATCTATATCAAAACGAATTGCTACAACAGGTCCAATTCCGTTGTGCATTACTCCAACGACCCCGGTAAAACCATTCTTTACTTTTTCTATGTAATAGGGGTCGGCTCCTTGAAGGAGGGCACGATTGTAATTTAAAGTTAATAGGCGTTTACTTGGTAATCCCATCCGGAACTCTTCACGCATAACTTCCTTGCCAACTGAGACTTGGTACCCTAAACTATCAAGTCTACGGGCTACTAGTGAAGCAGTTCGCATTTCTAACCAGCCGCGCTCAGCATATTTATGAAAATCACGTCGAGTTTGAATTGTTTCTTGGTGGTATTGTTGTGCCAATAATTTTATTTTATTATACATAATATACCTTCTTCCTTTATTCTATTCTATCAATATTTATGTTATTTTGGCAACAATAAAGGCTAAGGAAAATCCTTAACCTTTTGACAATCTCTTTTTTCGACGTTTTTCAAGAAATTCTTTAAATATTTTTATATATTTAAATAGTTCAGCAGACAAGTCAACAATAATTGATGAAAACGCAATTAATCCTAATAGTATCATTAGCCAGTTAAATGAAACGCCTGTTAATTCTAAAATTGACTGCCCGATCATCATTGAAATATAGTAACAAAATTGAGTTGAATAAATAATAAACTTGCGATATTTGGTTAGTGGTCTATATATCCTTAAAAGAGCTACTGTATAATTCCATCCTGTAAATAAAACACAGACAGTTGAAAGCATGTTAGGATCATAATTCAAAGCAAGACCAATATTTGTAATTAAAGTAGCTCCTATGGCAATTGTAAAAGCAGAAGGGAAAGACTTTTCTAAAACGGTTTCTAAAAAATTTCCTTCAACTCGTGCAAAGTTAGCTTCATATGTCAAGAAGAAAGTTGGTATTCCTACACCACATGCGCTGATAAGTGATAATTGTATTGGCTCAAAAGGGTAGGCTTGACCAAAAAAGATAGTTGAAATAGCTATGAGAGCAGAAAATATAGTTTTAATCAAAAACATAGATGCTGACATCGTAATATTATTAATAACACGCCGTCCTTCATCAACGATATGAGGCATTGCATCAAAATTGTTATCAAGCAAAACTAGATTTGCTGCATTTTTAGCTGCATCACTTCCTGATGCCATTGCAATAGAGCAATCTGCCTCTTTAAAAGCTAGAACATCATTGACTCCATCTCCAGTCATTGCAACAGTGTGACCCTGTTGTTTTAAGGCAACGACCATAGCCTTTTTTTGTTGCGGAGTGACTCTCCCAAAGACTGAATATTTATTTAAAGCTTCTGTTATTTCTTCAGAAGTTGAAAGGGTAGTTGCATCAACATAATGGTGGGCATTATTCAATCCAGCTCGTTTCGCGATAGATGAAACTGTAATCGGATCATCACCAGAAATAACCTTTAAATCAACACCTTGCTCGTTAAAATAAGCTAATGTTTCTTTAGCGTCTTTCCTAATTACATCACTTAACACAATAATACCTAAAGGCTCTAAATCGACAGGCAAAGCTTCATTACTCATTACTTCATCAGTATGTGCCAAAACTAAAATACGATAGCCTTCACTAGCATAGTCAACACATTTTTCTTCCAATTCTTCATTTCCCTTTGGAAATAAAAACTGATAAGCTCCAATATAATATGTACCACGATTAAAATAGGAGGTACCACTATATTTTCGATCAGAACTAAAAGGGATAACAAAATATGGATTAAAATTAGTTTTTGTTTGATAATGCTCTTTTAATGCTTGAGCAGTGACATTAACATCTGTTAGAGAATGCATTAAGTTTCCAACGATTTCACTAATATCAACATTGCTCATTTTAACATCAAATTCAACTTTCATTGTTCCTTCAGTAATAGTCCCGGTTTTATCTAAGCATAAGACATCAACACGTGCCAAAGTTTCAATGCAAAATAATTCCTGAACTAAAGTATTCTGTTTTGCTAATCGTAAAACACTTAAGGTCAAAGCAACACTTGTAAGCAGCACTAAACCTTCTGGAATCATTCCTAGTATAGCAGCAACGGTACTAACGATTGAGCTGTTAAATGTTTGATTTCCATAAAAAAATTGCTTTAAAAATAATAGACCGCCAATCGGTAAAATAACGATGCTTACATATTTTAAAATTTTATTTAAACAACGATTTAATTCAGAATTATGTTTCTTTAAACGTTTTGCTTCCTGTGTAATCTGATTCATATAGTTATCATCCCCAACGTGAATAACTTTACAAATTCCTTTACCAGAGGTAATAAAGCTACCGGAATACAAAGTATCGCCATTTTGTTTTAAAACAGGATCTGATTCACCAGTGAGCAGTGATTCATTAGTCTCCATATGCCCATCAATTAAAATACTATCAGTTGGAATCTGGGCTCCTGTAGTTAAGACAATATAATCATCCAGAACGATCTGATCAATATCAATTTCTTTTAATTCATCATCACGAATAACTTCAACGTGTGAGGTAGTAAGAATAGATAGGCGATCTAACGTTCTTTTCGCTTTAATCTCTTGATATATTCCAGCGATCGTATTAATAATAATTACTAAAATAAATAGTGTATTTTTATATGAACCAACAAAAAGTACTAAGCCGAGTAAAGCAGCATTTAAAATATTAAAAAAAGTAATTGTATTATTTAAAAAAATCTGTTTATAAGATTTAGTGATTTTATTATCGACCGTGTTGATTTTACCATTACTTATACGCTGATTAACTTCAGCGGTTGATAAACCATGATAATCTTGATTATTTATTTTCATATAATTCTCCTCTTTAGAATATTTTAACTTAATTATAATGATTAAACAATAAGTTAAAATTAATCATCTCATTAATTTTACTTAAGAATATATTAAATGATTCTAAAGTTAATTGGACAACTTGTTATTGTATACAATTTGTCACAAAGATTGTATACAATCAAAAGAAGAAGTGTTATAATAAAACTACTTAAATTTATGGGGGTGCTTATATGAGTCAATTTATTGATGGTTTTATTGAAAAAGCAAAAGAAAGTAATAACAAGATAGATAATGAATTATATTCAAAATTTGATGTAAAAAAAGGATTACGGAACGAGGATGGTACTGGGGTATTAGTAGGCTTAACCAAGATTGCTGATGTTGTAGGGTATAAAAAAATTGATGGTAAGAAAGTTGACTGTGATGGGGAGCTTTATTATCGTGGAATCGCAGTATCAGACATTATCAATAAACGCGAACCGCATCAACGCTTTTTATTTGAAGAGACTTGTTTTCTGATCTTGTTTGGCTATTTGCCAAACAAAGAGGAATTAGAAAATTTTAAAAAGGAGCTATCTGAGCGTTATGAATTACCACCGCATTATTTGGAATCTAAAATTCTTGGGTTTCCATCTAAAAATTTAATGAATAAATTACAACAGGAAGTTTTGATGTTATATTCGTATGATGAGGATCCAGATAATATTAGTCCTTCATCAACAATGTACAAAGGATTGAATCTAATTGCTAAAATTCCTTCAATTGTTTGTTATGCATATCGTAGTAAAGTGCATTATTTTGACAAAGAAAGTTTATATATTCACCAAATTAGGCCAGATCTATCAATTGCAGAGAATATCTTATATTTATTGCGTGACCATAAACACTTCACACCTAAAGAAGCTGAAGTACTCGATATGTGCTTAGTTCTGCATGCTGATCATGGTGGTGGTAATAATTCAACGTTTACTAATGTTGTAATAAGTTCGACCGGAACAGATATTTATTCGAGTTTTGCTGGGGCAATTGGTTCTTTAAAAGGTCCTAAGCATGGTGGGGCAAATCTTGCTGTAATGAATCAAATGAAACTGATAATTAATGAAATTGGTCTAGATGCAAGTGATGAACAAATTAATGAGATCGTCGAAAGAATTTTAGATAAACAATACAATGATAATAGTGGATTGATTTATGGGATTGGTCATGCTGTATACACGGTTAGTGATCCGCGTTGTGTTATTTTAAGACAACAATGTAGCGAACTAGCTCTTGAAAAGGGGCGAGAAGCAGAATTTGATTTCTATTATCGTTTTGAACAGGCTGCTATTCAGGCAATAAAAAATCGTAAAGGAATTACTGTTTGTGCGAATGTCGACTTTTATAGCGGACTAATATATGATATGTTGTGTATTCCAACAGAACTATATACATTGATGTTCGTAGTTGGTCGAGCAGTTGGATGGTTAGCTCATAATATTGAAAATAAATTATATTCAGGACGGATTATTCGTCCCGCTGCTAAATATGTTGGAGAAACATATGAATATATACCTATGAATAAACGAAAATAAGAACATATCGATGTTCTTATTTTTATATTTATAAGAAAAAACTGGAGTGTCTCCAGTTTTATTTGATGTGACGAACCCAACCATATTTATCTTCTAAACGACCCCACTGGATCCCGGTTAAAGTATCATATAATTTTTGTGTCAAGTCACCAGTTTTAAAATCATTGATAATAACTTCTTCACCTTTATAATAAAGTTGACCGACAGGGGAAATTACAGCTGCTGTTCCAGTTCCAAATGCCTCTGTCAATTTACCATTGCGACCAGCTGCCATTAATTCATCGATACTTAATTCACGTTCTTCGACTTCATATCCCCAATCTTTAAGAATATGGATGATAGAATCACGAGTAACTCCTGGTAATACTGAACCTTCTAAAGGTGCTGTAACAACTTTACCATCAATTACAAACATTACATTCATTGTTCCTACTTCTTCGACATATTTGCGATGTACACCATCAAGCCAAAGAACTTGAGTATAACCATGAGATTCTGCTTTTACTTGAGCTGCAATACTGGCAGCGTAATTACCACCACATTTAGTGAATCCAGTGCCACCTTTAACGGCTCTTACATATTCATCTTCAACCCAAATTTTTACAGGATTTACACCTTCAGGATAGTAATTACCAACTGGTGATAAAATGATAATAAAAGTATAAGTTTTAGCAGGATGTACCCCAACACCAGCTTCACTTGCAAACATGAATGGACGAATATATAAAGAAGTATCTTTTGCAGTTGGAATCCAATCCTGTTCATATTTAACAATTGCTTCAACCGCTTCTACAAACATTTCTTCAGGTAATTCAGCCATGCAAATACGTCTATTTGAATTAATCATTCTTCGAGCATTCATTTCTGGTCTGAATAAAGTTATGTTACCGTTAGGATCACGATATGCTTTTAAACCTTCGAAAGTCTCTTGGGCATAGTGAAGTACCATTGTAGCAGGATCCATTGGAATTGGTGCGTATGGAACGATGCGTGCATCATGCCATCCTGTTCCTTCTGTATAGTCCATCATAAACATATGATCAGTAAAATAATTTCCAAAACCTAAATTATCTTGATTTGGTTTTTCTTTTAGAGTTTTCGCTCTTTCAATTTTGATTTCCATTATTAAACAACCCCCTTAATTTATTTATAAGTATACTCTCATTTAGCTAGTGATACAAGATAGAATTTATCTAATAAACTATGATAATGTAACTAATTATGTTCTTATCCTAAAAAAAGCAATTAGTTTGTTGGAAACGAAGATTATATGATAAGATATATAGTAGTATAAATATTTGCAGAAGTTAAAATTCTAAGGCCATTAATAGTTATGAATAGTAAATTATAAAGGAAGGAATAGTTATGTTGAAAATATTAATATGTTGTGGCGGAGGATTCTCTTCTAGTTATGTAACTGAGAGAATGAAAAAAGAAGTAGTTGAGAAAGGATTACAAGAAGAGGTTTATCTTGAATTTTATCCGTTTTCTCTTGTTAAAGAAAAAGAAGCTGATTTTGACATAATTATGTGCTGCCCTCACTTAAAAATTTATGTTGAACGTCTTTTACAGGAGACGACCATATCAGTTCCAATTTATCTGTTACCGCCTAAAATGTACGGTTTTATGCAATTAGAAGAAATAGTTGCAGATGCAAAAGATATAATTGAAATTTATCGGACGTTCCCTAATAATCCAGTTCATTTTCCTGGTGAAGAGAAATTATTACGGATTACTCGTGGTGTTGCATATCGAAATGTTAATAAAAAAAGATAGCTGTTTTAAATCTTCAATACAGCTATCTTTTTTTATTAATAATTTTCATATGTAAATTTTCCATAATATCAATTGATTTCTGTTCAAGAAGGGGGTCGTTGCTTGCAATTCCTAAACAATCAATAATGATAGATGCTTCGGGTAAGGCTGCTTTAATAATTATTGCATTAGATATTACACAGATATTTGAAACGACACCGACTAAAGTAATTTCATTGTATTGTTTATTTTTTAAATAATTACCTAATGCTAATGAGCCAAAAGTTTCTTTTATTATTTTTTTATCATTTTTTGCTAAATCATGGATTTTTCCATATAATTGCCATCCTTCAGTGTTTTCAAGACAATGCGCAACAGGAAGATTTTTTCCTTCTTGGGTAGTTAAATAATTTTTTTGATGAGTGTCATAAGTAAAAATAACATCATCGTTGTTATTATGGTATTCCTTGATAAGATCTGCAAGATAGTCTTCCAAGGCCACTGCTTCCTGGAATCCTAAACTACCATTTACAAAATCATTTTGATAATCAATCACTACTAGTAATTTTTTCATGTGAACCCTCCATACTTTTTAAAATATTTTATCATTATTGATTGACAATGTAAATATATGGATATATAATCATATTGTCATATGAATAAATATTCATACGAAAGGAGATAAGAAATGGATAAAGTAGTAAACGAAGCTATTGTTAATAAAGTTGCTGCAGCATTGCCGGAAGAGGAAATTCTTTATGATGTTGCTGAGTTGTTTAAAGTTTTTGGTGATTCAACTAGAATCAGAATTATTTGTGCTTTGTTTGAATCAGAAATGTGTGTATATGATTTAGCGGCGTGTTTAGATATGACACAGTCTGCTATTTCACACCAATTAAGAATTTTAAAGCAAGCAAACCTAGTTAAATTTAGGAGAGATGGGAAATTGATGTATTATTCACTTGATGATGAACACGTTAAGCAGATATTTGACGCTGGGTATAAACATGTAATTGAGTAAGGAGAGGGTATTTATGAAACTTAAGTATAGTTTGAAAGGTTTAGATTGTGCTAATTGTGCTCAAAAGGTTCAAGAGCGAGTTAGTAAACTTGAAAATGTTAGAGAGTGCAGTGTTGTGTTCGCAACGACAAAAATGTTTGTTGAAACAGATACTGATTTGTTTGATGAATCAAAAATTGTCGAAGCTGTTAAAAGCGTTGAACCGGATGTAGAAGTAATCAATTTATCAAAAAATGGTCAAGATTATAATGTTTCTAATAATCACGAAGAATGTAACGGTGAACATGATCACAAACATCATCATGATCACGAGAAATGTGGCTGCGGACACGAGCATGAACATCACCATGATCACAAGGAATGCAGCTGTGGACATGACCATGAGCATAATATTGAATCAGTTCAACATGGTGATTTAAAAGGTGCGATTAATATTAAAATCAGTGGATTGGATTGTGCAAATTGCGCTATGAAAGTTGAACAAGCAATTAATAAAATGAATGAAATCGATGAAGCAATGATTATTTTTTCTACTGAAACACTGAAAGTAAAACCTAAGACATCGATTGCTCAAAATGAATTATTGAAAAAACTACAAAAAGTAGTTGATCAAGTTGAAGACGATGTGACTTTGACATTAAAAGATGAAATTAAAGTAGTTGAAAAACCAAAATTATTTGTTCCTAAGGAACATCTTGGGTTAATTGGTGGAACCTTAGTTTATATTGCTGGTATTATAGCGGGCGAGTTTGATTATGCAGCAATTGTTTATGGAATTGCATATTTATTAGTAGGGTATAAAGTTATATTAAAAGCATTAAAGAATATCAGGCGTGGTGAGGTTTTTGATGAAAATTTCTTAATGTGTATTGCAACGATTGGAGCATTTTGTATCAGTGACTATAAAGAAGCTATTGCAGTTATGTTATTCTATTCTGTTGGAGAAATTTTTCAAGCATATGCAGTTAATAAAACAAGAACTTCAATTAGTTCATTAATGGATTTAAAAAGTGATTATGCTAATTTATTAGTGGGTGAGGAAATAAAAAAAGTTGCTCCAGAAGAAATTAAGATTGGTGACGAGATTATTGTTAAAGTTGGTGAAAAGGTACCTCTTGATGGAGTTGTACTTGAAGGTGCTAGTACTCTAGATACATCTAGTTTAACTGGTGAAACACTGCCGCGTAATGTTAGCAAAGGTGACGAAGTATTAGCAGGCGTAGTTAATTTAACAGGAATTATTAATCTTAAAGTATCTCAGGTTTATGAAGATTCAACTGTTTCAAGAATTTTAGATTTAGTTGAAAATGCAGCTAGTAAAAAAGCTCCAATTGAACAATTTATTACACGCTTTGCAAGAATCTATACGCCAACTGTTGTATTTTTGGCTGTTGCACTTGCAATTGTTCCAATGCTGATTTTTAAAGATGCAGTATTTACAGATTGGTTATATCGGGCTTTAACTTTCTTAGTTGTCTCATGTCCATGTGCATTGGTTATTTCAATTCCATTGGGACTATATGCAGGATTAGGGAAAGCAAGTAAAGTTGGGGCATTAATCAAAGGCGGTAATTATCTTGAATTATTAAAGGATATTGATACTGTTGTGTTTGATAAAACTGGAACACTTACAGAAGGTAGCTTTGAAGTTGTAGAAATTAATGGTGCCGATGACTTATTGATGCTTGGAGCATATGGTGAAAGTATGTCAAATCATCCAATTGCTAAAAGTATTTTAAGAAAATATGGTCAAGAAATTGATCAAAAGCGAATTAGTGACTTTAAAGAGATAGCAGGTAAAGGTATTGAAGTTAAAATTGATGATAAAGTATATAATTTAGGTAATAAATCTTATATTGAAGGTTTAGGAATTACAGTCAATAATCCATCTACAGTAGGGACAGTAGTGCATATTGTTTGTCAAGGTAAATATTTAGGTAATATTGTTGTCGCAGATAAAATAAAAGAAACTACTATTGAAGGAATCAAACATCTGAAAAAATATGGTATTAAAAATACTGTAATGTTGACAGGGGATCGTAGCGAAGTAGCCGAAGATATTGCTAAAAAAATTGGAATTGACACAGTTTATAGTGAGTTGTTGCCACAAGATAAAGTAATTCAAGTAGAAACTCTAATCAATCAGGGAGCAAAATTATCATTTGTCGGTGATGGTATTAATGATGCACCAGTTCTAGCTCGAGCTGATTTAGGAATTGCTATGGGTGGTGTTGGAAGTGATGCCGCTATTGAAGCAGCTGATATTGTATTGATGAATGATGATATTGTTACGATTGGTGAAGCAATCAGTATTTCACAAAAAACAAATAAAATTCTAAAACAAAATGTGACTTTTACATTGATTATTAAAATTGGAGTCTTATTATTAACAATGTTTGGATACGCCAATATGTGGATGGGTGTGTTTGCTGATGTTGGAGTAACATTGATTGCAATCTTAAATTCAATGAGAATATTACGATAATTGATTAGGACTGGTTAGCCGGTCCTAATTTTCTTTAATTTAAAGTTAGAGTCTATAAACTTTATTTGATATGGTGTATAATTTAGCGCGGAGGATATTTATGGAGAAGGTAATTATATTAGGAACAGGAAATGCAGGTGTAAAAAATTGTTATAATACTTGCTTTGCTTTGAAAAATAAAAATGAATATTTATTGGTTGATGCCGGCGGTGGAAATGGTATTTTAAAGCAGCTTGAACTGGCAAAGATCGAATTATCCCAAATAACAAATATGATTGTTACGCATAGCCACACTGATCATGTATTGGGAGTAGTATGGATTTTTAGAATGGTTGCAACCAAAATCAAAAGTGGTGAATATGACGGTAACTTCAACATATACTGTCATGATGAATTGGTTTCTACAATAAAAACAATTATCAAACTAACAGTACAAGAGAGGCTCTATAATTTAATTGATGAGCGCATATTTATTAATGAAGTACAAGATGGACAAAAAATCACAATTTGTGAACATCTTGTGACTTTCTTTGATATTTACTCAACAAAAGCAAAACAATTTGGTTTTTCGATTGAATTAGATGATGGAAAATTGACATGTTTAGGTGATGAGCCATTCAATGAATTATGTTATCAATATGCTGTTGATTCAAAATGGTTATTAAGTGAAGCTTTTTGTTTATATCAAGAACGTGATTTTTTTAAGCCATACGAAAAGCATCATTCAACAGTAAGAGAAGCTAGCGAACTAGCACAAACATTAAATATCAAGAATTTGATTTTATATCATACTGAGGAAAAAAATCTTAGTCATCGTAAAAAATTGTACACTGATGAAGCAAAGCAATATTTTAATGGAAATATCTTTGTGCCTGATGATCTGGAAGAATATAGGTTGTAGGAGGAGTAACATGACACTAGATAAATTAATTCCAGGAATGAGTGGGAAAGTTACGATTGTTCACGGAGAGGGCTTATTGCGTCGTCGTTTGTTGGAAATGGGATTGACTCCAAAAACAGTTGTAAAAGTTCGCAAGATTGCACCGATGGGTGATCCTATTGAACTTTATTTACGAAGTTATGTTTTAACGATTCGTAAAGATGATGCAGCGATGATTGAAGTAGAGGTGATTAGTGATGCCAACTAAAACAATAGCTTTAATTGGAAATCAGAATTGTGGTAAAACAACTCTTTTTAATGCTTTAACTGGTTCGAATCAGCATGTTGGTAATTTTCCAGGTGTAACAGTTGAACAAAAATCTGGAACTATTAAAAAACATCCATCGATTAAATTAGTTGATTTGCCAGGAATATATTCATTAACACCATATACAATGGAAGAAATCGTCTCAACTGATTTTTTGATTAAAGAAAAACCATCAATGATAATAAATATTATCGATGCGACTAGTATTGAACGGAATTTGTATTTAACAATGCAGCTTTTAGAATTAAATATTCCAATGATTTTGGCGCTGAATATGATGGATGAGGTTATTAGTAGTGGTAATAGCATTGATGTAGAAGGATTACAACAGGCGTTAGGAATACGGGTTATTCCGTTATCAGCAAGTAAAAATGAGGGAATTGAAGAATTGATCGAGGCTATTGAAACAACTCTAAAAGAAAATAACTGTTCACATTTAGATCTTTGTTCAGGTGAGATTCACAAAGCGATACATTCAATAACCCATTTGATTGAAGATAATGCAGTTAAGGCAAAACTACCAAAACGTTTTGCCGTTACAAAAATTATTGAGGGTGATAAAGATATTATCAGGCAATTACATCTTGATGTTCAGCAACTTCATATTATTAAACATATTATTGAGGATATGGAAGAAAAGGAAGGCTTGGATAAAGATGCGGCCTTAGTGGATATGCGCTATCAAGTAATTGAAAATATCACACGACAAACTGTTTTTAAAGAGCAAGAAACTGCGGGTCAAGTACGTTCTGAAAAAATAGATTCTATTTTAACTCATAAATATTTTGGAATACCAATCTTCATTGTCGTTATGCTAATGATTTTCTTTCTGACCTTTAATGTTATTGGTGCACCGTTACAGTCATTAATGGAAATAGCAGTTGATTTTATCGGGAGTACGATTATTACATTTTTAACTAATCATCAAGTTGCACCTTGGCTAATTTCGCTACTGCGAGATGGAGTAATTGCTGGAGTTGGAAGTGTTTTATCATTCTTGCCGTTAATTGTTGTATTATTCTTTTTTCTATCGATGTTAGAGGATAGCGGATATATGGCACGGGTAGCTTTTGTAATGGATAAGCTGTTAAGAAAAATAGGTTTATCTGGTAAATCTTTTGTTCCGATGTTAATTGGATTTGGGTGTTCTGTACCTGCAATTATGGCTTCACGAACATTATCGTCTCAACGTGATCGTAAAATGACAATTATTGTGACACCATTTATGTCATGCAGTGCTAAATTGCCAATATATGGGATGATAATTGCAGCTTTTTTTAGTACGAAAGCCCCACTGGTGATGATTACTATATATTGTATTGGAATTTTAGTTGCAATTTTTTCTGCATTATTATTAAAAGCGACAATTTTCCCTGGTGATCCAATTCCTTTTGTAATGGAATTACCAAGTTACCGAATCCCAACAGCTAAAAATGTGATTATGCATATGTGGGAGAAAGCAAAGGATTTTTTAAAAAAAGCTTTTACAATTATTTTTATTGCATCTTTATTAATTTGGTTTTTACAAAGCTTTAATTTTCGTTTTGAAATGGTCACTGATAGTTCAAAAAGTATTTTAGCTTACATCGGAAATAAACTATCATTTATTTTTGCACCTTTAGGATTTTCTGATTGGCGCTTATCGACATCTTTGATTACTGGAATAACAGCAAAAGAATCGGTTGTCTCAACCTTATCTGTCCTTACTAATTCAAGTAGCCCGGATGCTTTATATCATGCTTTGAATACTTTACTTACACCAGCAAGTGCATTTGCTTTTTTAACCTTTACGGTATTATATATGCCTTGTGTGGCTGCTTTTGCGGCAACAAAACGAGAACTTGGTTCTTGGCTACAGGCAATCTTGACTGCAGGTTATCAAACAGGAATTGCTTACGTAGTTGCTTTTATTGTTTATCATTTAGCTTTATTGATTTCTTGATTGACAAATAATATAATTATAAATAGATAACCAATGAAAGGACTTACATTATGGATAAAAATTTAGGAACTATTATTAAAATTAAACAAGATGGGATGATCAAAGCGTTTGAACAAAATAATATGCAAATTACTTTTGTTGATAACTTTGAACAATTACATAATTATTTAAAAAAATATTTATGTAATCACAAAACAGTTGCCTTAGGTGGTTCGATGACTTTATTTGAAACAGGAGTAATTGATTTAATTCATCAATCTGATGTTTTATTGCATGATCGCTATCAAGAGGGATTAGAGCGAGAACAAATGCAGGAAATATTCAGAAAAGCTTTTACTAGCGATTTATTTATAACGAGCACAAATGCTCTAACTACAAATGGATGTTTATACAATGTTGATGGAAATGGAAATCGTGTTGCAGCTATGATCTATGGTCCAAAAGAAGTTATTGTAATCGCTGGGAAAAATAAGATTTTTGATAGTGAAGAAGAAGCAATCAATCACATTAAATCAATTAGTGCTCCCGCAAATGCTGTTCGTTTAAATAAAAAAACACCATGTACTAAAACAGGGACATGTATGAATTGTTTATCAGCAGATAGAATATGCAGCAGCTATGTCAAATTGGGGTATCAAGGTAACATTAATCGAATTAAGATCGTTATTGTTGATCAAGATTTAGGTTATTAAGATGAAGAGTGGAATTTTATTTCCTTTATCAAGTTTTCCTTCAAAACATGGGATTGGTGATTTAGGAAAAGAAGCTTATAAGGTCATTGACCAGCTTGCTGCAAATAAAGGTCAATATCTTCAAATTTTGCCATTTCATCCTTCTACTCAAGCTAATTCACCATATCGTGCGGTAAGTACATATGCCGGAGATGAAATCTATATTAATTTAAACAGTTTAGTCGAAAATGAGCTGTTAGATGAAGTACCTGAATATTATTCTGAAACATCAAATGTTGATTACGACAAAATCAGAAAATTTAAGCATAAATATTTATTATTGGCATATAACAATTTTAAGGGCAATGATCAGTACGATCGTTTTTTAACTAAATGCCCTTGGGTTTTTGATTATGCTCTCTACTGTACGTTTGCTTCAATTAATAAAAGTTATGATTGGGCATCATGGCCGACTGAATTTAAAGATTATCCTAAATATCATCAGGTAAATTTAACAAAATATACAGAGCAGATTGCTTACTATCAATTTGTTCAATTTATTTTTTATCATCAATGGTTTTCATTTAAAAAATATGCTAATGATAAAGGAATCAAAATTATTGGCGATATGCCATTTTATGTTGATCACGGTTCAGTCGAAGTATGGTTGGATAATCAGTCATTTTTATTGGACGAAGCGGGTTATCCAACAAGTGTTGCTGGTGTTCCACCCGATTATTTTAGTCCAACTGGGCAATATTGGGGAAATCCTCTTTATGATTGGAAATATCTAAAATTTAATAAATTTAAATTTTGGACTGATCGAATTGGCTGGGCTAGTAAGATCTTCGATATTACTCGTATTGACCACTTTCGAGCATTTGATTCGTATTGGGATATTCCTGTTGATGCACCAACAGCGATTGAAGGAAGTTGGAAATATGCTCCCGGCTACGAACTATTTGATCAATTATATGCCTCTCTAGGAAGTATTGATTTAGTAGCAGAAGATCTAGGTTATCTGCGTCCTGAAGTTATTGAATTAAAAAATCATTATCATCTCAAAGGAATGAAAGTTTTTCAATTTATGTTAGATGATGGTTTTAATGATCTTGAACATTCATATTTTTATCCCGGAACTCATGATAACGAAACAATCAAAGGATGGAGCGATAGCCTTAATGAAGAAGCATTGAATAAAATAAAGAAAATAGTTGATGAAAAACTGCCGCTAAATTTAGCAATTATTAAATTCTGCTTACATTCCAATGCCAGTGATGTAATTGTTCCAGTTTGGGATTTGCTGGAAGTAGATAATGAACAACGGTTTAATATTCCGGGAGAAGTTAATGATACCAATTGGACTTATCGTGTATCAAACATGAGTTTAGTTGAGAAAGCTTTTAAATTATTTAATAAACTAAAAAGTGAGGATTAAAATGAGTTATAAAAAAATAGATGTCAATGAATTAAGTTTAAATCCGTTTAAAACAATCGGAAAAGATTGGCTTTTAATTAGTGCTGTCAAAGATGGAAAAATAAATACAATGACTGCCTCTTGGGGTAGCGTTGGAGTGATCTGGAATAAAAATGTTGTGACTGTGTATATTAGACCACAGCGATATACTAAGGAATTTGTAGATAGTGCAGATTATTTCACGTTAACTTTTTTTGATGGCTATAAAAAAGAATTAGGGGTTCTAGGTTCAAAATCTGGACGTGACAGTGATAAAATAAGAGAAGTTGGTTTTAATGTTGAGATGATTAATGAACAGCCTTTATTCAAACAAGGCACAATGGGAATGGTTTGTAAAAAATTATATCGGGGTAAAATTGAACCAACAGGGTTCATTGATGTTTCTCTAGATGTGAAAAATTATCCAGATCATGATTATCATTATATTTATATTGGTGAAATAGAAAGTATTTATGTAAACGAAAAAGATTAATCTTTTTCGTTTATTTTTGCATATTAAGGACATACTTTAATTGGTGAGAATATGCAGATATTAGAATATATAGTTGTCCCTGTTATATCATTAGCAGTTCTATTTGGAATAACAAAAATGATGGGATATCGACAAGTTAGCCAATTAAATATGTATGATTATATAAATGGAATTACAATTGGGAGTATTGCCAGTGAGCTAGTCATGGGTGGGTTTGATAATATGTTAAAGCCGCTTATCGCTATGATCGTATATACAATTGTAATAATTATCCTTTCCAAACTAGCAAGTACTTCTTTAACGATGAGAAATATTATTGACGGGCATCCGGTAGTTTTATTTGAAAATGATCAAATATATAATGAAGAATTGGAAAAGGCTAAACTTGATGTTGATGAATTTTTAATGCAATGTCGAATAGGGGGCTACTTTGATTTAAATGAATTACAGATGGTTGTATTAGAAACAAATGGAAGCTTAAGTTTTTTTCCAAAAGAAAAATATCGTCCTACTGTGGTCAATGATTTAAATATTAAAATTAACAAAGTTAATCCGCCGACTTTATTAGTTAAAGAAGGAACGATTTTTCATGAAAATTTAAAATCAATTAATCATGATGTTGATTGGCTTGAGCGGGAACTAAATGTTTTAGGAGTACCGTTATCAGATATTATTTTAATGTATCAAGAGGATAATAGTAATCTAGGTGTATACACTATTAATGAAATTGAAAAAAAATTTAATTAATACGTGAGTTGAAATTTAGACAACAAATAGGAAGTATTATTACTTCCTATTTGTTATTTTTTCGATATTTATCATAAATGATTTTCAAACCTTTAAAGGTTAAATCAGGGTCGTATATATCAATTAAATCGGTTTCATTAAAAATAATCCGACCTAGTCCACCAGTAGAAATAACTTTAAGTTTCTCATTATACTCGGCTTTAATTTCACGAATAATATTTTCAGTTAATCCAATATATCCATAGATTATTCCAGCTTGCATACTAGATACAGTATTTTTGGCGATTACACTTTTAGGTTTTTTGATTTCAATTTCTGGTAATTTTGCTGCCTGACTAGATAGCGCATTAATACTAATGCCAATCCCGGGAGCTGTTGCACCGCCTAAAAAATCACCATCTTTACTTATTACATCAAAAGTAGTCGCAGTTCCAAAATCGATTACAAGGCAAGGGCCACCGTGAATGTAATATGCTCCAGCAGCATCAACCAGGCGATCGGCTCCTAATTCTTTAGGATTATCGATTTTAATTCGGATTCCTGTTTTAATGCCAGGACCAACAATAATCGGCTCTTTATTAAAATATTTTTTAATCGAATTAGTAAATGAATACATAATTTTAGGTACAACTGAGGCAATAATAATGTCTTCAATTTCATCAACTAATATGCTAGATGCCTGCAAGAAACTTAGCAGCATAAATCCATATTCATCAGAAGTCCGTTCTAATTTTGTTGTTAGACGATAATTGTCAATAATTTCATCTTTATCAACTAATCCCATCGTAATATTTGTATTTCCAATATCAATTACAATTAACATGAATGACTCTCCTTGATTTTTATTAATTTTTTTAAGATTAAATCACTTAATTCATCTTTAGACATAAGTTCAATTGATTGTACGTCATTTTTACTAATAAAAGTGACTTTATTAGTATCTTTTTTGAAACCAGCACCATTTTCATTTAAATTATTAGCAACTAATAAATCACAATTTTTACGTTTGAATTTATCCTTAGCATTTTCAATTAGATTTTGTGTTTCCATTGCAAAACCGCAAATTGTTTGAGTTGTTTTATGAGCGCCTAAATAAGTAAGAATATCATCATTTTTAACCATCTCCAAAATTAATGAATCTTCATGCTTTTTTATTTTATTAGTAGCAATTTCTTTGACCCGATAATCACCTACAGCAGCGGCTTTAATGATATAATCTTGTTTTTCATAACTTTCTTTGACGGCTTCAAACATAGCACGGGCAGATTTAATATTGATTACTTCAACTCCATACGGAACCCTTAAATCTGTCGGACCACTAATCAGAGTTACTTTAGCACCTAATTGATAGGCGCGTTTTGCCAATGCATAACCCATTTTTCCGCTTGAATGATTAGTGATGTAACGAACTGGATCAATCGCTTCTTGAGTTGGACCGGCAGTTACTAAAACACGTTTATGTTTTAATGGCTTAGGACTTAAACAATATTCAACCATGTTAATAATATCATCAGTATCAGCTAATTTTCCACGGCCAACATCTCCGCAAGCAAGTAACCCGTAGCCAGGCTCAACAAATTTAATGCCATAAGTTTTGCATCTTTCAATATTACGTTGCGTTGCTAAATTGTCATACATATTAACATTCATTGCTGGTGCAATCAGCTTAGGACAAGTAGCAGCTAAAAAGGTTGAAGTAACAATATCATCGCAAACACCATTAGCAATTTTACCAATAATATTAGCTGTTGCAGGGACAATGATAAAACAGTCTGCCTTCTTTGCATAGCTGATATGTTTAATTTGATAACCTTGATCGTCAAAGTCATCGACCAGAACAGGTTTGTTGATTAAAGCACCAAGAGTTAGGGGACTGATAAATTTTGTTGCATTTTCAGTCATAATTACTTCAATATCATAATTTGATTTTTTTAAGGCTCGAACTAAATCACAAGTCTTATAAGCAGCAACACTGCCACTAATACCTACAATAATTGTTTTCATATTACTTCCTTTCTATCTTTGAACTATCTCAAATTTGATTAATAATTTAAAAACAATTCTAGTATCAATCATGCTTCATCACCATCTTTTATTCATTGGGAATGAGCTTGGATTAAATACTAGAATATATAATAATTAACTTTTCTATATTTCATTTTGCCTCCACTACCGTTCTTCCTAGATACGGTGTCAATCATGATTTATAAATGATTAATGATGAGCGATCATCACTAAATGATAAAGCCATTATATTACTTAATGAATAATAATTCAATCATTTAAATTGTACCTTTTGTCTGATTGGTGCTAAAATAATAAAAAAAGAAATGGAGTGAGTTGAATGAAAAAAGTCGCAGTATTATTTCATGATGGATTTGAAGAAGTTGAAGCTTTAAGTGTTGTAGATATTATGCGTCGAGCAAATGTAGAATGCACAATGGTAGGAATGGATAAATTAGAAGTCACTAGCTCTCATCAAATTAAAATTAAAATGGACCAAATCTATGATGGGTTAGATAACTATGATGCAGTTGTTATTCCTGGAGGAATGCCTGGGGCAAGTAATTTAAGAGATGATTCACGGGTTATTGATCTTGTTAAACAATTTAATCATGATGGTAAAATAATTGGAGCAATCTGTGCGGGACCGATTGTTTTACAGGAAGCAGATGTTATTAAAGGAAAAACCGTAACTTGTTATCCAGGTTTTGAAGAACAGTTAATTGGTTCTAATTATCAAGAAGCACTTGTCCAAAGAGATGAGAATATTATTACTGGAAAAGGACCAGCAGCAGCTCTAGCTTTTGGGTACACATTGCTAGAAGCACTTGGGTGTGATAGTAGTGTGATAAAAGAGGGAATGCAGTATACTTATTTAGAAAAAAATATTTAATCAAATTACTTTAAATGGTAAATGAATAGGATTATAATATTACTGTTAAATAAGGAGGAAAATGATATGGCTAAATTTGTATGTTCTGTATGTGGATATGTTTATGAAGGAGATGCAGCTC